>Ga0181612_147560_pt1 | contig 35834 bp, 20 predicted proteins | sample HoacroProtozoa21_FD_119630 | JGI IMG/M metagenome (GOLD analysis project Ga0181612, IMG submission 119630) | Hoatzin crop microbial communities from Cojedes, Venezuel. Combined Assembly of Gp0051906, Gp0051904, Gp0051908
AATAGATGGCAGATGCCTAAAACTAGACATGTGAGGTTTGGATATGAGCACTAACTTTAATATTAAAAGCAACTTTTCCTTTCTCTTTGAATTCTGATTTGAGATCTAATTTCTAGGGAAGCAATAGATACATATGCAGGTACATACACATACCCACAGCTCAGAACTTCTAAAAACGGGATTTCCACTTTTTGGCACATTTTTCATCATTTATCATCATGATTTGCTTTAGATTAGACAAATAAGTATTCCCATTTTAAGTTGTTTTGAAAGAGATTCAATACTGATTGCACGTGTTTTCCCACATCAACACGAACAGAAAATGAATGATAAATACACTCTCTATGGATGTTTTGAATACAGCAACATTTGGGGGTTAATGAAGGTAGAGGAAAAGCTCTCCGATAGAATCATTGGCCTTCTGCCACAAAACTAGAGAAGTAAACTAGAGCTGTAATTTCCAGTTCTGAGGCAGCTGAAATAAAAGAGCAAAACTCCAGGTCTCCAAGCAGAGCACATCACCCTACACACAAAGATTAGGTCCATGCCCCCCCATGAATGGAAAGCCATGAAGTGGCATTAACGGATGGAAACTATGGTCTAGTGGCTGCAATGGCATTCCTCTTTTATTTGGACATATTGGAAGAAGAGGTGGATAGATGATACCATATGTCAGAAATAATTACAATGCTATCGAGTCTCAGTATGACAAAGAGGAAAGTAATGACTTTGGCTAGGGCCAGAGAGAATATAAAGCAATATTTTTTGGAAAAAAAAAAAAAAAGGTCAATGTCTGGGAAGATCACCAGAACTGAGGCTGGGTGAAAATAGCACATTTTGAAGCCAATTCTTCTGGTTTTGAAGCAAGACAACAATCTACATAGCTGGTAATTCATAGGAAATTTCAGTTATCTATGTGTTACATCCTGGAAAAATCCAAAAGCGTCTTTTCAGCTGGATTTCCACATTCCAGAGCTGACTGACATTTGTATACGATTTCACCCAAAAGCAAAACCATACCTGCTACCCTCAGTGTGGTTCCCCAGGCTGAGACTTCAACACATCACAAGAGGAACCGATAGGAACAAATCACAGGAGGATTAACTATCGAGGAAGCAAAGTTTGAATACTCAGGACACAGCCATCTTCCCTTTGAAAGCCACAAGATCCTCTCACTGCGTTCAACAGGTCTCTCTGCTTTCACAAGCTACTTTTTTCCCAATGACCCAACGAGCTATAACTGCTGGGGAGATATTTGTCAGCCCCATTCATGCTTCCATGCGAAGACAGCTCTACCACAGACAAACGAAGCCTGTTTCCACATGGGTCATTGAGGTTAGAAAGACTCGCAGCACAGAAATTTTCAGTAATCCCCTTCTCCAGGAACTGGTCATGTAGTCCAACGGTCTGCGGCTCTGCCTAGCTGGGCCCATGTGCCTGAACTGATTATTGAAAAACTCCTCTATGTTTTGAAGGCATTTGACTTGTTTCATTGAGCAAAGAAAATGTAGCTAAAGGACTGCATGGTTGTCCTGAGAAATGATTAACAAGGGTAATTTGCACAAGAAATTGGTGAGATTCTGGAACAGGAAAACACTGCAGCAACACACCCCTCAGAGAGACAAATGAAACCAATCAGATGAGCATTAAAAAGCTGAGAGTGATCCTTGCAAGACAAATTTTAATCAAATCTAAATTTTTTTTTAATCAAATTTAAAAATCAACAACCAAACTGACTGGAAAGTTGAGTGACCTCACTAAAATACCTCACTAAAATACACCCCACCTTCACTAAACTGCTCCTGCTAGAGGATTTTTTGTCTCTAAAAAAGCATTCCCATTGGGGAAGAGCAGCAAACATGAGCTATTTACCAGAAGTAGTCTCAGGCAAGCTATATTTTCCAAACCTTTCTTAAAAATGTTCAGTCCTGTCTGAAATGACAGTGAACGTTGTACAGCAGTGATGTTTAGCACAGGGCCAGATCAGAAGAACAAGGCCAATCTGCACCAGACGAAGAGCCAGCGCACAGAGGTAGCCTGCTGGTACCGGGCTGCGTCTCCGGCTGCAGAGGCTTCAAAGCTCAAACTCCAGCTCTCTCGGAGCTTTGCTGATAAAGAGATTTGGGAGCTTTTTTGGAACACTGGTGGCTCAGCGGCAGAAATTTCCCCAGCTGTATGAAATGGATGGGGTTTTTAATTCTCAGACTACCCAGTCACTCCCTTGGCAGCAGAGGGAAGTTGTGCAGAGGAAACCGAGCAGTTTCTGAAGGACATTACGGATCATGTAGCTGTCTACTGTTGGAAGAGGCTGCTCGCCCTATGTGAAGTGGTCCTGTTCACTCCTATCCTCCTGCTTTTCAGCCCTGCTGTGTAATTATGTCCAGTTATGACACTTTACATTACAATAGCTGCCAAGTGAGTCTGCTCCTAAGGCAGAATTACTCTATCGGGAGAGCAAACCAGTACATTTCCCAGACCTTCTCCCTCTCCTCCTTGCTAGCCAGTGCACTCGTAACATAAATGGTTTACTCTAGACCAAAGGGCAATATTTTGTGAAGCTTCTTGTTCAAGTCCTGGTAACGTATAACTTGCAAGCATGCACTTTGACCCTCCGCTGAGCTTGGAACACTTCTCTCTGGCAACGGAGAGTATTTTTCCATCCTGATGATGATTTAATTAAATAAATAAATCTTTGAGGCTGATACAGTTGCCTCTAAGTTTTCACTCCTTGGCTGAATGCCCCTTCTTCTCCAAAGCGCTGTCAAGTACGAATAGGACTGCATGGGAAAAAGAAGATTCTGGTCCCCACTACTCTTCTGTGCTAGCAGAAACTGGAGGCCTTAATTGGGAGCTCTAACTGTAGGAAAAGGAACTAGAATAGGACTAGGACTACCCAGAGGCAGGATGAATATGAAAATTCTCTTTAAAGCAAAGTGAAGGAAAGAGCTGAAAATATGCTCCTTTTGTAAAAGACACCAGATCTTTGTAACGTTAGCGGGAGGTAGCTGCATGCTTCAAAGAGGAGCAAACAGATCCAGTTCAGTCCTTTAGACAACTGTGCTCCAAAGGGGAAACAACCGTAACTCTTTATTTAAAAACATATTGGTGCAATACAGAGTGTAATACTGAATGTCATCACTTATCTGCCATGAAAAGACACTGCCACCATAAACACCTGAGTGGAAATGATCCCCTGCAATCCTACATCATCTCTGTTGTATACAGTCATTTCCCTGGCTGTTTATTTGCTCAGATTATATGCCCTTGAGCAGCATGTCAGAAATCTGAACACTGATTAAACCTCACAGCTGACCTAACCTATTGGGAAGAAACGTTCATGTATTAAGCGGAATAAATTCTGCCCAGTTATAACTGTGAAACCCAAATACTATTCAAAGTAGGCCAAACACAGAAACCCAGATCCAAACTATTCGCTCTCTCAGGATGTCTCAGTCTAGATCCAAATTTTGCTACATAACAGCAACAGTAATAGTGCTGCTTCAACACGACTGAGCGCCAGTTCTTTGGGGTCAGAAAGATGTCATGCGATTTAAGATAAAATGGGGCTTATTTAATACTAACAATATATTTTTTATTCCACTGGTTTGAGGTTGTTTTTGTTTGAGTATTTTTTGTTTGTTTTTTGTTGTTTTTCTTAAGAGCTGAGTCTGAAAAGGCAAAGCCAAGCTTTTCTGATGCATGTCAACTGTGAGACCAAGCATTCCTTATTGGTTATTTATGAAAGACTTTCCTGGCTGACTCTTAGAGTCCTCCTTATCAGTTTAATCATAATTAGTTTATTATTGCTCACTGTAAAGTCTAGGAAATCAAACTCCAAGTACAACATGATTTAAAGAGCTTGTTTTATAATTCTGCTCTTGGCGTCCTCTCGCTGTGTTTTCAGATGGCAGGGAAAACTCCCTGGAACTCAACAAAGTTCAGAAAATTGTTTTGATTAGTAAAACTGTTATCCAGTGGTCTTGCTTGATCCTCAGTTGATTGACTTAGAGATAAAGTTTAAGTCCTGAAATGCTCAGCAACTACAAGGTGTATAATACAACCACCCCCAGAGGATTCAAGCATTTTACAAACTATTTCCAAATGGTGCTCCACAGTTAACCCTGCTCAGAATGCAAGCCGCTCCAACAGGTGGAAGCAGTTTTCTACCGCGTATCTCCTCTGCCAGGTTAAGAAGGGAATCATTTGAATCACAAGCACCACAGAGTACAGTAAAGGTCGCTGTTCAGAGTTCAAAACACTGAACTGAGCTGGTATTCTTCACTGTGGTACTGGCCAGAAGGCAGTGGAAAAAAAAAAGATCACTCTTAACCTGGTGCACTAGTGTTCCCTTACCCAGTGAGCCCAAGGTACAGAAAAGCAATTATTTGCATTTTGGGCCTTCTACTCCTCTTTTGTTCAATGCACTAGATGAATCTGTCCCAGCATAGGGATAGTTCAGCACAGCTTTTGACAAATTCACCAAGTTTTGCCACCAATACTTTTGGTGGTTGGCAGTCAGGGCCATGGCTTACTATATATCCCAAAAGCTGCAATGGATATGCCCTGGGACATTCCTGCGCCTCGGCGGTTTGCAGAAGATACGCAGCAGCTCAGTCACTCCAGTCCACTTTTGCTTGAAACAAATGAAACCACTATTCCAGTATTTCACAGCAAAGCAATAATTGAATTCCAGCCTTAGTTTAAAACCACAGGCATATATAGGGTTAAAGATGTCACTAAATGTTATTTTAACATGGATTCTGTGTAGAAATTTGGATGGTAAAGTAAGAAATTGTGTAACCTATGAAAATATTATGGAGTTATCAAATGTAACAATTTATGGCAGGAAATATCTCCTCTGATGTATCCTCTATATTTCCAGCAGCAGTGTACATACATATTAAAAAGGAATTTGCCTGAAAGCGTGTGATTAGATAACCCATCTCATATTTAATGTTAATTTATGAGCATTAGGCAAGTTCTCATGAAGCCCTTTTAAACCAATTCATTGCCATGGAGCTGATCATTTATATCAGTCCTGTACTCAGGTAGTAAAATTCCATAATTCACTTCACTTCACTAGATAACTCTCTTAGCAGAAGGCTTTGCTAGTGCTCAATATATTATCATCAATACTAAGGAATACTATTATTTCTCACTAACGGCATTATTCATGATGAATGAAGATACCCTGTATCTGCTACTGGTACCTTTGATGCTAAATAACCCTACTCTCTCTGAACGTAAAGGCACGTGGCTGCTCAGAGGAACGTGTAGATTCAGCAGCTCCATGCTTTAATCTCAGCTCTGCCACTCGCTCCCCTCAGAGCCTCAGGCGAATCTTTTAAAACTCCTAATATTGTGGTAGCCACTCAGCGACAAAGCAAAGCTTGGCTTTGTTGCACCAAAAGCATTCACTGCTTTGTCCTGTTCTCTATCAAGGCCTTTTGGCGGTAACTGAAGAATGAGTCCACTTGAAGTCAAGCAAGACACCTGCACCTAGGAAGTTATGGGAATCCAAGACACACGGAGCCAGGGCTATTGACACAGATTGCATTGGAAGAGTTACAGAGATACAGATAAAAACTTACAGCCTCGGTACCCGTACACACCTAAAACAGAGCACAAATTCAGCCACAGCGCAACCCTGCCTTTGCTTTTGGATGGTATTTCCAGCCAACTTGTTCATGTAAGTCCAGTTGGGAAGTATGATTCATTTCATAAATCATTTCAAAGTGTCTAAAATATTGGAGACTGTGAAAGGGCAAAGTATTATTAGCATTACAAGAGGGTCTGAAATACAAAAAGCAGATTTGGATTTATGGCCTTTATTTCTTTGCCAAAGTTGGGGTCTGAACATTCAGTTCAGTTTAGTCTACAGATAGGGACTTGCTCTGACATTTAGATCTGGTTTCTGGTTTCCAAATCCATGCAAAGTCTTGGTCTCTTTAATATTTATTGCAAAAGTTCAGACTCACTTCACCCAATGGCCCTGCAACGCTGCCGCAGCACTGCAGCCAGCTGGTTTTCCAGTCCCACAGTTACATCTGTACTTTCTCCTCATGTCCCCACCGTTGGTTCAAAGAGCTAGACTGAATCCAGAAACTTCAAGGAACAAAGAAAAGAAAGACACCAGCATGCAAACATCGATGTCGGGTTCAAAATGGCATTTGGTAAAAGGACACCTAGCAACTCTGGTACTAAGAATATACTATAGACTTGTGAGGCCACACACCACCTGATAAATAAATACTTAATAAATAAAGAGTGCTTCATGTATACTTGCCATGAACTAATCTACATTACAGAATAGTCCTGCAGGTGGGATAAATCTAATCTAACATAGCAGTCTCTCGGGAAGCATCTCTGTTCACCAAGTAGGAAAGAAACAGGAAATGCCCGTTCCCTTTCCGGTGCTGTGCAGAGCTAGATTCAGATGAGGCATCAATTAGCATTTCTCTTGACGAGTATCTGACAAACTATTATTTAAACCATTTCCACTGCCAGGTCCTTGGGAAAATTACACTCAGTGCCAAACAGTCTGTTAAAATCTTGCCTAACAAGTCTGCACTTTCCACACTCGAGAATTTAAGCAGATGCTTTATACGGCTAAGAGAAAGAGCTCCCTCCCAGCGTCCACAGTGGAATTTCAGGTTGCTTTAATGGTGTCCAAATTTCTTCCCACCAGACACTTTTCCTACCAAATCATGAATAAAATACATCTTGTGTTCAGGCATTAAAACACAGAGGAGAAAACATATCAGCTGTGATGTCTTAATGAGGAAGGCTGAGATAGAAGCAGTTTGAAATAAGACCCACAGACACAAAAGCAATGTTGCTTTTTGCGGCATGTGTCTTCAGTACGTACAGCTCATAATATCAGCTAACATACAAGAGGAAAGTTTGAAGATGTGAATATTCTATTATTCAAGGGATATTTAAAGACTGAGTGCAAATCACGCTAAATAAAAAATCATAGTTGTCTAGTACTTTATGCATTAGAAAAAGGGCAAAGAGATAATGCCTGATATTAGTGAAGACAAGGATTACAAAGTGAGAGAAGAGCATTCAAAGCTGGGCAAATTCTTTTTAAGAAAATCTGCTACCCAAACCCCAGAATTCTCAATGACTGTGGATGATCTCTGAAGTGCTGCGGTCACCAAATAACTGAAATGTGGTAAGAACCACTATTTCATGAGCTTTCCACCATTTGGGGCTGCAGCCTTCCCAGAACAGGTTTTGTGAGACACCAGGCAAAGGAAAACCAGGGAAGAAAGGTCTTCTCTTTTTGAATTGTAATGAAAGATGAAAGCCTGGAAAAAATTCTACTCAGGGACTGAAATTTCACTACCTTCTTGTTACATTCACAAGGCTGTTTCATTTCTAAAATAGAATAAAAGAAAGCAAAATAAAATATGATAAAATGAAATAAAATAATGCTTGCTGATTTTTAAGAACTTTGTAACTGAGGATGGAGGACTACAGGTTGTTAGGATTTACACTGTATTTTCCAAACCTTGATCTGTGATTTTTTAAATAAAATAGTATTTTCTTACAAATTGCATGTAAGTTAAGCGATCTGTTTCCTCTGCAATGTCTGCCAATAACTACAGGTAGTTTTATGGGGGATCGTGTTGGCTGTGAGTTCCCAAGTTAGGGCAATGGCCTCAGAGCATATAAAATCACGTCCCATACTACCTGAGCTCCTCTGACCAATGTGAGAGCCATGGCTACAACATTATCCTTCTCTCCCAAATCTCAGACTGCAACAGCAGTCATCTGTTCCTCTTTGTATCACTTTTTGCTTATGCCAGAAGGGAAATTAAACCAAAAGGATAAATAACCTAGAGTGAACGCAGCCAGACACATTTTAGACCCTTCAGACAGCATGCCTCACCATACCTCTCCACAGTCATTCAGAGATGAGGAAATCATTATTATCAAGTTCAATGTTTGCTTGAACAGTTATTTAAATGAGTCAGTCCTGTAAAAAACCCTCTTTCACAAAGCTAGATAGTTTTGTGTTTCCACACCCAATACCACTGGAAGAAATCTCTTCCTTTCTTCACTCTATCCTTGTGCTAAGGCAGTGGGCAGGTCAAGGAACCACATTCAGACACGTGGGCGATGTTACTGTGTTAGCACTACGTGATATTGTGATTTGGTAAAAATCACTTCCCCCCCCGCCCCAGCCCCGCTCCAGTTTTCCCATCTGCAGACTGGTGTCAACACCTACATATTGTCTTTGGCCTGGGGAACCAGCGCTGTGGTCCCGAGGAGGTGTCCCGAGGAGGACAAACACCCCCTGCCCAAGGTCAACTTTGAGAAGGAAAAATCTCTCTTCCCCTACTGCTCTTTACCACACTGCCTCAACTTCAAGTGCAGTTTCTTCAAGGGTTTCCTGAAAACTTGGATATTTTTGTGGTATGACAGAAAGAGAAGAGGAAGGTCCTTCTGAGCTCCTCATTCTCGTATCTCATGCCAATAAATCTCACTAAAAATCTTAATTCCTTTGAACTCAACCATTCACCTCTCATCAGGTTGTAACCGACCAGTCTGTAACAGGTCTTGAATTTTTCACTAAGGAGTTGAGCAGTTCCATATCAGAAAAAACAAACAGTTCTCAGAAAGGTTTTTAATATTTTGAGAGGTTTGAACTTTAAATGGAACACATTCTGAAGATCAACATAGTGTGTTTATGTACGACTCTGGATACAAAGGGTTGCCATGATTTTCATTTTCACACCAAGTATCAGCTCGGGATACTTCCTACACTAATCATTCCAATGACCAAATAGGTACCATTCAGTGGCATCAATGAAAAGGTCAATTGTTTCCTTTTGCTGCAATAAATAACAGTGACATGGAAAACAGAGCAGTTAGAGAACCACTGGTAAAGGATGAAGCTTACGGTAAGTGATAGAGGTACTGCTGGCCCAGATTCCCTGTACAAATTAACACAGGTTTCCAGCTTTGCTAATGAACGGCTGTTACGCTTTGCAGCTGGAGGTTTCTGCTGCAACAAATTCTGAAAGAAATTTGGAGGAAGAAGAAGAGAAGGGAGAGGCACCGAGACTGAGAAAGCCTAGTTATTGCAAGAGACCATCATTTGGACGTTTCCTTTAAGAGTGAATTATATATGATAATGGCTTCATTGTCATCAAATAGAATACAATTAATTTTATTTTTTAGTATGTTATCAGCAAGCAAACCACCAGTATTAGCTAGATACCATCTGGGAGTGACAGTTTCCTTATTACAAAATATGTAAAAATATGGACTCCCTTAAGGAATCTGTTGCACTACATCTGCTCTGATTTTTGTTATATGCTAATGGATTTTAACCCAGCATATGAAGCATGTAAAAAAAAATAACAGAAAATTTTCAACTAAATTACTTGTTTCACATTTAAAGTGTCACAAAGACAGAGACAGCCACATATGCAGCCTTAGCTACAGGGGACTGGGAGGAAACAAAGGAGGAAGGAAGAGGCATTTCTTACCTGCTGTTTTGCTACCCGAGCCTCTCCCTCAAGAGGGATCCGAGCTGCCCACATAATTAAGGCCACTTGATATGTGAAGGAAGTATTTGGACTATACACAGCTAAATCTCCCATAAGCTTAGGTGATAACAAAAGATGGTGACTGCTGCAGCACAATTATCTTCCTTATTTCCCTCTGTTCACAATATTTTAAACAATCACAATGATTAAAATGGGCTATTACAATTAAGAGACTATTCTTCGGCAGAGAGGGTTGGGTTTTCATGGTCTTCACACATTTCCTTAACTTCTCCTGCAATGCTCAGGGCTTGAGAATCAACTGGAATGACAGACTATTCAGTCAGGTAACGAGGAGCCGTCTAGATTAGGCTGAGAATACGGCAGATTAAAAATCCTTTCTGCTGAAATATTGGTGTCATCATTTTTGAGAGAATGACCCATTACCAGAGCTCAAAATAAATTACTGTGCTGCAAACACAGGGCAGAGGAGGGCTGGTTTTTCCCTGCTTTCCCTCCCCCCCCGTACAATTATGTAGCGCTGTAGCTTGAGGCTAACAGAATTTTTGCACTTGTAAAGCAGTTTGGTATGAATTGCTTTTCCATGGCTCTGTGTCCCCAGGCCCTGCAATGTGAAATATACCAGGCATTACTTTTTCATTAGCATCAACGCAGGACGTTTCAATGTATTAAGCACTAAAAAATATTTCATGATCTGTTTACACTTCATACATATATTAATTAGAGCCGGGAAGTTTTTGACTGCACATAAGCTTTTTGCGTAACTTTTCTTTAAATACAAGTAATGCACTGCCAGCTGTGGAGGCCCAGAGATTTTCCAGACTATCTGAACGGACTATCTCTTCTCTCCCTTGTGTGTGCATATAAACATGCATATATAAATACATATATACACTTAGATGGCCACACGCATGTATGCTCACAATTACAAGATACTATTATTTACAGGTGTAAAGGTGTAATATACAAGCTCTAAATTCAGTATTTTCTAGAAAGAAATATTGTGTGATTGTATGGTAAATGTGTACAACCTAAGTTAATGATCATAGGAGGGAAAAGTACTTTCCACCTTTAAAAATCTGTACTTACATGCTTTATACAAGATTTTCTGTGTGATAAATTGAAAAAGCTTTAGAAATATAAACTAATTAAATCTCACAACACACGGGCAAGCTAGTTAGGTGTTCTTACACTCCCTAATAAACCCAAGGGGTAGATTTGGGTGTAAAGAAGCCGAGGGAGTGACAGGACTAGGAAAGAACTCCAATGCCCCCAAGGTCTGTCTCCCCTTTTCTGACAACCGGATCACATTGCTTCCAGACAAAGAAAGAATTCCCTAACCAAGAGAGATATATAAACCAAAACAAAATACTCTCTTTTATCCTTGGTGGCCCGAGTTCCAGATCTGTAACTTTTAAAATCTCTATTCTGCTACTTAGGGAAATAGACGAAAAAAGCTATGGCCGGGTCAGAAGGTGAAGCCAATACCATTAACAATAATTATTAAAATGGAAGAAAAAATGGAAATGTGAAAAAACAGAAATGGGAAAGATATTTCTGGATAATGTGTGGGACAGTTTCTAAGGAATAAAACTAAACTGAAATTCATTCCAGGATCTAATCCTGCAAGTTGTGTTTTGGTGCTTCCGATTGTTACACAACTTAGTACCTGCTGATTCCAGTCTTACTCCGGCAGGTTAGACAGTTTGACCTAAATAAATCAATAAGTTTAGACACACGAGTGTCATAACAGGAAGCGATGGTTTATGGTAGATGTTTCTGGCTAGACATTACAGCTTGCCCCTCCTCGCCAAACGGGTGACTGCCGTCTCCCCGCAGAGAAAGTACAGCTGGTATGACGGCAAGGGATGGATTTCTGCTGGGCCCGGGGTGGCGGGCGGCATCGGAGAACAGCCCTGGGATTTACTGTCCTGGCTGGCAGGGAACACACAGCTTTGCGTGGCCGACCCAGAGAAGGAGCCTCAAGCCCCTGCTTTGACGAGGGACAGAGGGAAGAAGAAAGTAAGTAACTTGCCCTGTTAATGGTATAATGAAAACAGCCCTTCAGCACCTCGCTCCCCTGTGCATTCAGAGGGGAACAGACCCCTGTAACATTCATCTCCATTTACATGGAAACACTTCACAGCAAGTGGCAAAGCCTTACTGCTTCCGTTGATACTCACTGCAATAACAAATACTCGTGCTACGTTTCACTGAGTTAGCAGAGCACCACGACTGTCTCAGCAAGCTGCAAATGTACTTCAGTGGGCTTGGAAAGTGCTGTGATCAAAGCAATTGTTTTCTTTCTAGGGACAGACTCACCCAAGAAAAGCCCACCTTCGGTATTTTATTTTGTTTCCTCGTGTTTTGGACAAATCTCCCAGGCAAACTGAAGATAAAATTCACCCTGCCTTTGCAAGGGAACATGTCGTGATGGAGACCAACAGGCTCTTGTCCACACATCCCAGCCTGACACCTTTTGCACTCCGATTAGTTGAACCGTGCTCTCAGAAAGCATAGCTGCATGCGACTTCAGCAGCCCTTTTCAGACACATTTACTGATTCCAAGCTAGCATCACCCTTGATTTGATCACGGTCAAGAATGCCGAGGTTTTCTGACTCAATAGTTGGTAACATTGACTTTCTGGTGTGTTGATTTCGGATTTGAGCAGTAACTGCTCAGTGCTGGATGCGAGAACTAGCGTTCACTCTCTCAGAATGCTGAGGATTCTCCAACAGCACAGTCAGGTATGTGTTAGAAAAGGCCAAGGGGAACTTTATAACAGATCTCATTGAAGTCAGAGCCAGAGTATCATTCCAGTATACTTCTAACAAGACGTACAGGAACAGATTTAAGTGGTACTTACTGTTTCTCCACCTACAGTACTTGCTGTCATTAGGTGCTAAATAAAAACGACTTACAACCTAGCTTTGAACTTTGTGAGCCAGCACAACTGAGCAGGGCTTGCTGAGGGCCCCACAGTTCAGGTTCATGGAGACATAATTAAAATGCACAAGATAGATGCTCAGTGAACTCTAGCTTTTAATATTTCACAAACAACCTGAGTGCCTTCTCTCCTGACCTCCAGCACAGATTTTTTTCCTCCTGATACTCAATCCACTTGTTTTTAAGATTAACGGCTAGCCATTTGGTTAAGGGCTGTTCTGCCATTGTAACTTTTTAAAGCAGCAGCATGCTATTTTTCCAGCCATATTTTCTCCCTGGTAGTGATGACTAAATAATAGAGCAGTATACTCCAACAAATGAGAAAAGCCTTGGCCAACTGATGTCCAAAAGTGAGACAGGATAGTGTAAAAAATCCAGCCACTGTCCCCAGACTCCTGAAGTACCTGTATTTGCTGCACTTCCTACTCAAAATAGCAGTCTCTTCATGCATAGTTACACAGGGGAGCTCAATTCTGGGCACTAATAATTCATGTAAGTCATTTGTCCAGTATCCCCACAAAAGGGCTATGGGGACACTGGACAGTAATGTGTGTGGGAAATTTGGGATCTAACCATGATTAGTACTGCTGGACCACGCAGAAACAGGGTCAACACAACAGTCTAGGGAATGTAAGAGGGTCCAAGATACTCTTTAACAAGTAGATCTGGAAAGCCCAGTTGGGAACAGAGCAGCACATTTCCCATGCTGTTCTGGCCCTTGTGTAGACATGGTACTTGAGCTAGCCATTCACTTATCTTACGCTTTTACTCCCAATGTCAAAAATTCCTTTACAGAGAGAAGAGAAAAGCTTTTGAGTTGGCTTCTGTCCACATGTTACATTGTACTGGAGACTTTCCATTTCTTTCTTGTCATGCAAATTCCACATATCGCTGAACCAACAGCGAGTATCCTGTGTAGTACAGTACTCTGTGAGTAGCCAAAAATAGTTAACAAAGCTTATATTTATTATACAAGATATCTAAAAAAAATTGGATGTCTGTGAATCCCAGGCTCCCAAACTAACTTATATATTCTCTCTTTTCTCTTCTTGGTATTCATACACTTAATACCCAATCATCGCATCACTCACAATAGATGAGAACACTGCAATTCGAACCTGGCAGTGACCTCCAAGTGTTTTTCAGGAGACACTAGCGAAGCAACGACTCGAAAGGCAGACCACAGCAGAGGAAGAGCGACAGGTCTGTTTCATGTCAATGTTTCAAATTACCCCAAGGAAGGGAACGCAGATTTTCGCTTCTGGGAAGCTGACTTTGGCAAGTGGGCAAAACAGTGCAAGAGATCCGATCTGATGTCAACATCAGATCAAAGAGGCTCATTGAGTCAGCTAGCGAGTGGGCTGGGAGCCCTGGGAATTGCTGCTGGACTCCCTCCTGCTTTGGTGCTTTGCAAATTTCTTAAATTTAGTAATACAACCAAGTGCTGCTCTTTTCCCCGTCCTTGCAAATTAACAGACTGTTATTGAAGATATTATCTGAGACTTTCCCTACCTTTGATTGCTTTATGCACTCAGCTTTCAGAGCACATTAGCAGTCCCCCACAGCCTTACTTTCTACCTGCATTCCCTGGAGTTCAGGGACTTTGTTTTCTCCTTCTGCTCTCTCCCTAAAGTTTGAGAACTGATTAGTTAAGAACTGTCAGTATTGATTCAAAGATTTAACACATAAACTTCAGTAACAGCAAAAGACTGGCAAGTTGGGTTTTAGAAATACTAAGCAGCTTTGCTTTGCTTTTGAGGAGAGGTTGGAAAAAGCAACTGAAAGACTCACGTCAGTAATGTATTTAAGAACTCAGCAACCAACAGTTTAAGTTTTATATCTTAACAATTCAAATACTCAAGTCATTGTCATTTCAGACATAAAAGCAAATCATATTTTAGATGGAGGTATATTAATTTTTATGACATACTGTCACAGAAACTGCTTTACACAAAAAGCTTTACTATAAGCTTGTTTTTGTTTGTTCAAAAACAGGCATATCTGGATGTCTTGATATTTAAAAGACATGGGGATATGATCTCATTTTGCTGTAGATATATGGCAGGAGATTTATGCAGGATAATTCAAAACAAGTGTTCTCAAACTCTCTCCTGGCTGTGGATCACAGCTTCAGAGATTCTGAATGGATAGCTAATTGGTGCCTGACAGGCAATCATGTACAGCAGGCACTCCACAGCTCCCCACTTAGAGAAAAATAGGTAAGCGTACTGTGTATACACAGTTCCCTTATAGTATGATTACAAATGCGAGAAGGAAAAGAAGTTGTGCTCAGAATAAGCACTCAGGACTACTAGAAAGTGCCAAAAGTACACAGTGAGAGCCACTGAATACACAATATTCATCTTAAAATGTTAAATCAATGCAGGCTTAGAGTGACAATGTCTGAGGGGCTGGCTTAGGGGCTGAGGAAGTGTTCGTGGAGTTATCGGGGGCTCTAAAGTCCAACAAACTCTTCCCATTCATGGCTTCAAAGGCCTCTATGCAGGCTCTGCAGTGATCCTCTGTCTATATAATGATTCTCCATCTATGTACCGGTGCAGGACACCTTCCCTATTGCCCACTGCTCCTGCAGATGTATTACAACCTGCGTTTGGAAGTGACAACGGTAGGAGACTGCACCCTCTCTGCAGGGCAATGGCCCGGACAAATGGGGCACTCTGTCCACGAGCAGATCGCTATCGACAGCTCCGGAGGGATGGCAGGCACAGATCTCTGCTCCCACTCCAGGCTCCGAGGAGAAACAACAGGTGTAGGTGGCTTACAAGCCATGGATGTTCCCAGCCATTTGTTCCCCTTCCTTCCAACCCTTGCTCCTCCTATTCCTGCCTGCTCTTTGTTCCTCGCATTCCAACTCTGCAATTCTCCAAGTCTTACCGCAGGTCTGGTCTCCTGGGTCTGCTTCTGAGAGCAGTCACCCTGTCCCCACATGTCACCCTGCTTTCCCTCCCATTTTCCTACTAACCTCCAGCTCCTGTTTCCCTCCTTTCCTTCTCCACTGCCCCAGTGATTAAAGGTTAGCAAAGCTGACACAACAGAACGGAGTGCTGCAATAGGAAATGACAGGCGACCTTTCACAATGTTGCCTGCCTGCCTGTTGCGTATTTGATACTAATGAAGCTTTGCCAAAAATAAAAAGGCTGAAACAATAAGGCTAATTTGTTTAAACATTCAGTAATCCCACAGATATCCAGATAGCTACCCATACTAATGTAAATCCCCCCTAGCTTCTCCAGGTTCAGTGAAATTATTCTGTGTTTATAGGCAGCAGAAGCAACCCGAGAGTCCTGCAGAGTCATCTTAGCTTACAAAACAAGCAGGAGTCCTGGTGCTCTGAGGGATCTACACACAAACAATCGGGACCCTCCCGTGATTGCAAAAGTTGGAGGTAAGCCAAGCTTGCCATTTATTTTTTGGTTTGTTTGTTTATTTTGAAGCACAGGTGGTGTGATTTTTTCTTTTCTGTTCCCCCCCGCCCCCATCAGAGTAGTACACTATTCCTTTAAAAGCTTCTGTTATTTTAGTGCAAAAGGGTCTCTCTCCTCCACTCTGCCTCTCAGCCTTGAGGTTCACATTGCACTGATAGCACTAATCTCTGAAGAATCTTTTCAGGATCAATGATTGTAGTACTGCTAGCCCCTTGTTTTGCAGACTTTTAAAAATAAAATAAAATAAAAAAATACCCAGCACAATCAGGACACATTCCTTTTCATCTCCGTCTTTCTCATAATTTTCCATGGCAGAGTTCATGTCAAAAATGCTTGGTTTCCACCCTCCGCCCAATTGTAAGCTCTTCAAAGGGAGAGAATAAAAGTTGGAGCCTGAATCCCAGAGCAAATGCTCCTGCAGCCATGCTCAAGCCAGCTTTTGAAGTCTTTCGGCTCACCTCTTGATGCCAGGCAGGCCCCTATTATTACCAATGTTGTTAGCCATTTCAGCTCCATTTCCAGGCCTACATGGACAAGAGAGCAAGGGAGGCCCTTTCATGTCAGGCTTTGCAAAGCTGCTTCAGCGTTTGAAGGATGAAAGTCGCTCTTGTTTGTTCTTGCTGCGGTGCACAACATTTGGCTTAAAAAACAGAGGATGTTGCCTTTCTTGAAGTGGACTGCGCGTTGCTGGACACAATCAACACTAATGGCAGTTCTGCAGTCAGGGTTTTCAGGGATATTTTTTTTTCTCTTAAAGAATGTAAATAGCTAAGTGTAGTGGCAGCAAGGTCTTTTTTAATTTAGAAAAGAAACATACTTTCATGCAGATATCAGGGGAGAGGAAGAGAGAAGGGGGGAAGCAGCCATTTCCTCATGACACAAGTACAGATGAGAGATTATTTTAATGAGGTCCAAGTAATGAGAACCCTTAATTCAGGGATGCCGAGAGGAAAAGCTTTTCCTCTGTCCTAGAAGCAGCCAAAACAAAGCTGACTGCTCCCAGACACAGAAGAGGTCTGCGAATCCCGCAGAGAGCCTCTGCCTGGCTTTCACGCACGACCTGGGGTTGGTATGATCTCTCTTCCCACCTTCCAAGGGGAGGTCACAGGGGGAGGATTAAAACTTCCTCTCTTTGACATTGTATCGACAGGTAGAGTTTTTCATCACGCTATCTTCTTTTTCCAGGCTCGTTATGTCCTCTCTTGGTCCACGAGTTTCTACCCACACTCGTGTTTTGAAGGTGGTAAGGCAGGGGAGGATAAGGAAAAGGAGAAGGAAAATGAAACCCCCTGAAGCTGAACGTCCTTTTCCAGGGAATGAAACTCTGAAATTCTGTGGCTGACACCGTCCTCCAGCAAAACTGCAGCAAGGAGGTTGCCAAGATAAGAGAACCCCAAGGAAGCAAGCAACTAAATAAATAAGTACACGGAGAAAGGAAGCTTTTGTTTTGATTTCTTGTTAGCCATGATATTTAGCCTTTTATCGCAGTGAAGTTCCCATCCACCCCCTCGAAATCCGGTGCTATATATTCTTCCCTAGTAACAACAACAATGCTGAGAAGCCTGAGAGCAGGGAGCGGGCGGTCAAATGTACTTCGTGGTCCAGCTGTGTTTAGTTTTCAGATGCCCATGTGTTCCTTGTTAGGCTGTCTTCCAGCCCTCCTCTGCCTTCTTTTCTATTCTTCGCAGTCCAAAACTATGAACCAATTACAGACCACAGAGTCAGCTATTTACCCCCTCCTGCCTTTACACAGCTATTTCCTGCCTGCTATCAGCAAAGTTAGAGCAAGATGACAACAAGCCCAAGGTTTTTACCATAAGTCGAACCATAAGGGGGGACCTGAAAACACCCTAAAGCTGTTAGGTTTTATGTAGGGGAAAATTTGAAAAGGATTATCTGAGGAAAGCAATCAGCTCCAGACTGAAATCTATCTCACTGGTGTTTATATGATAAAATAATTGCCATTTAGGCCTCTATCACACTTGCAATATGAATCATATGTCTGGAGGGCTCTCCTGCCGAGGTTCGGGGGCAGAGCTTCCTTCTCCACCGTAGTAGCCTCTCCGGAGGTGCACATGGGTCTCCCGGCCAAAGAAAACAGTTGTGATTACAGAGTGATAGAGGCAGCCACATGCTGATTCAAAGACCTATAATCTTCTCCCCTTCCACCCTCCCCCTCCCAAAAGCAACAAGTCTGTAAAACTCATTCACTTGCCAGAGGCTGTTTATTCTGTTTAATGGCCACCTATCACCCCTTCACTCATTCTTTTTAGATTTACTAGACAAGCACAAAGCAAATTAGTGCAAAATGCTTTCAGTCAAGTGTCAGGTGGAATCAGACTTGATGAATACTATACTGCTGGGCTTTATAACTGTAGGAACACGTACACTGACAACATTGTCTCCTTCAATTAAAGCTATCCTGCCAGTTTTCTGAATCCCTCAAAGAATCCTCCTCCCCCCCAAAAAAAAGTCAAACCTATAACTTTTTAATACCTTATTTTAATAAAGACATTTTGACACGCACTGTGATGGCGCAAATGGAGAAATCTCCATGCTAGAATTTTTATGATGCCTTCTTCAAAGGAAATATTTCAGTGACACACTGATCTGCAGCAAAATGTGGATATGTTCGAAAATAGCACCGTGTCTGAACCTTGTAATGTGATATTTATAGTATAAATCTTGCTAACTTACCATAGAAATGAGTCTCCATTGCTGCTCATCCACAAACACACAAGGCCAAAGGGGTGGGGGTAAGGGTGGAGAGGGGGCCTGGTTTCTTCTCGGCAAGGCAGGGCGGAGGCGTACTCTCCCCGTTAAAGCTAAGCGTGAGGCAGTCCACACGCGTCAGGGGAGAATGTAACCCAAGGGGAGCGCATGGGTTTCTAGCAGCGTGACTCCCATTAAAGTCAATAGGAGCCATGTGGCCAAAACCCACACTCAGAAAATTCATCCCCCAAGCCAGAAACGTTCCTCTGAAGATGGATTTATCTGATGGGCACAGCTCGGAGTAATGAGCTGACGATGCCGCGCTGCCCCAGGGATGCAGTGAAATGCTGCCTGGTTTTGCTGGGACTCTCAGCTCATATGGCAGACCATCACAGAGCACTGTGACCATTCAGACACGCTCAGAAAAGCTTGCTTTTGCTTTTCCCTGAGCTCAAAGGCTGGGATTAAAGCAGGTTCCTCTGTGCACTGTAATTACAGTGATCCTGCAACAGCGTCCAGGAGCACAAAGCTACACCAGGAATAGGCACAGGGTGGTAACAACCCCACTGAGGGACTGGGATAACTGCTGTGAAGAGGGGGATTCGAAGGTTGCCTGGAAGAATGAGTTCAGTCCCATCACTGTGGGCACACTGGGCCACCCTGCTCAGAGCCTGAACGACAGCAATGTTCCTCTACAAGTGAAAACCCAGCACGATGCTGCAGACCGCCATTTGAATACCTGGCTTTTCCAGCAGGTAGAGCAAGCTTTTAGTCTCATTAAAGGCCATGGTTCTAAGAATTTTTGTAACAACAAGTTTGGCAAAGACAGACATGTAGAGAGACTATGGAGAAATGGCACGTTGTAAGGCATTCTGATACCATGGTGAAAAGAGTGGTATAAATAATGCAGCAGGAAGGATGGATCCAATCCTCTGTATCAAAACCATCTTAAGTCCCTTTTCAAGGCCTAAAAATATTAAACAAAGATACTTCAACCAAATAAACTGAATAATCAAAGCATCATCATTTCTTGTCAACTGTTTAAATTCGAGTTAAACTGGCTAAGGACTGTGAAGATAGAAGGTAGTCTTATAAATAAGAAGTATCATTATTCTATTTCCTCTTCAGGGCATTGGATTTCACAGGTATAACCTGGTTCTTCAGTATACTATAATGCCTAAAAGCAACCCTCAACAGGGATGAGAGAGATGAATAAGGACCTTTATGCAGGTGCATTCCATGGATGTCTTTTATGGATGCCAAGCTGAGGATAAAATCTAATTTACAGCTCTAAATTGGAAACATGCACAGACCCTTTGGAATGCATGTTATTAGTAAGCCAGCTCAGAAGTCTGCATTAACTTATGCCCAGTTGCATCACAAATATCGTAATTATTTCCTCTACTGCTGTTTGCTCCACCTGAGAGCAGAAAGTGCCAAAACGAATTCAAGTTTAGCTGCACGGGGCTGACCCATTCACTCTGTTCTAACTCCCCCCATAAAGTGACGGGCAAACAGGCAAACTATAGGTAGAAATAGGCAAAGTACAGGCAAACTCCTCTCAGCATTTGTACCCGTTGAGTTTAACTTACCCTTTTTTTCCTTTCCAAACCTACTCTTAGCACCTGATTCCTTAATAAAACTACTCCCACAGGGATAACCCATTCAGGATGAACATATAAGGTAGGGGAAGGTGAACAGAAAAAGGCCATCTTTAAGATACTGCCCAACACAAGGCCTCCCTCCCTCTCTCAGACCACGAACAGAGAAGTGAAACTTAAGGCATAGCGACGGGGTCAGCTGTAACAGGTCTGCGATATACAAATGGCCTGAAAATCAGAAATATTGATACATATGAAAAACACGCACGTCATATAGGAAGGGAAAGGCTATTCTCTCCCCTGGCCCTTTTGTTTTTCTAGAGGAAAACACAAACACAAAAGATAGTATTCATCAACCACTTTCCAGCCACCTCTGTAAGTTTATATATCTGCAAGTCTTAATTCGTCATCTAGGCTATGTCTATAGCCAATGGAGTAGAGACATGGTAAATTTTTTTAATGTCATCTTATTTCTGATATCTAAATGAAATATATGACCTTTTGGAGGCTCCGCTTCCTCCATGGTGGGTCCTAAACTACTACCTAAATTACCGTTCCACATTTGGCAGAGGCACCTTCCTGGACCACCGTCTGGCCTCGGCGCTGGGCTCCTCCATTGAATTCATTCAACCATACAGTGGCAAATTCTTTACCAGAAATTGTATTTTTCTCTCCTCAGCAACCTGCCATAGCAGCACACACCTGACAACAAATCCTGCAGCACCGTTTCAGCAGCTATAAATCAGGATAGTTGCATTGACCAGCCTAAGCTTTTTGAGTGTTTCAATCATTTTCCAAGGCTAGTGAAGAAGGAGAAAATATTTGTAAAAATCGGGAAAAGGCATCATGGAAAGGTCTACCAAGGAAACCTGTGAAAACAAACCTGTAACATTTACAGTAACTGTATTCTCTCGACTGCGGTTCCATTTCTTCTAGTATTTATCACAGGGTCTAACTAATTCCATAGAGAGCTGAGAACTTGGCATTTAATCCTGCCGGGGAAAAGCAGCTAAGAAGGAAAATTTCACCCACAAATCAAAGGTGCAGGGTCATTATTCCTACTAAATAATTCACCAAGATTTAATACGCTAGCTTTAAAAAACAATTATGGAAACAAAACCTGTTTCAATTTCCTCTTTCATTTTAAGATGTGACTAATATTAAACTAGGATCAGAGGCTCATATCTGCAGTACTTAAACCAGACTCCTTTTGTGCCACTGCTGTCTCACCTGTGGGGTTCTTTAAGGCTGTTAGAAGATATGAAAGTTGTTGACTTTAATTACTCTCGCTGAATGGCTACACTGGGAAAAGTGCAAGTTTCAGGAAGCAGGTTTTCTGTTTAGTAAAAACACTTTCCAAAATTGAAATAAATAGGATGATTTATACATAAAAATAAGAAGCAACATAGGGCAGCTATTAAAACAAAAAATTGCAACATCTAAAAGAATGAGAAATAGAAAGCATTCTAACACCGAATTGCCATGTATGTTTATGTGCTCTGGTTTGGGTTATTGTCTGTGGGCTCCAGAAATGTTCTAGAAAAATCCTCTTTAATAGTTCCCTGCCTTCTTGACTGAATAATGAAAATCTAATGATAGACTTTCATTCTTCAGCCCTTTTTTCTTGTATTGTGAACCATCTGACAAGAGTTCAATTAATAATAGACAAAAGCCCAGAAGCCCAACTTCTCCTACGGAAAGGAAGTCAGGCAGAAGCTGCAACGATTTACCTCCACATTACTGGCAACAGAGATGTTCTGAGTCTTTGGAGATGAGGTCTGAGAACTGGATAAGAAAGAACAATCAGGAAAAATTTTGGCTTTTTTTTGGAAACCAAATGGGGATGATTCACTAACACAGAACAGACAAAACCATAAAAAGCCATCGGGGAGTTTGAGCTGTGCCAGGACATGCACACTGCTGCTGAGGGCCTGAGGAACCCAGGTACCAGGAGAAAGCAGCAGTTCACACGCCAAAGGCTGAGTTGAAAGTCCCTGCCACCGCCAGAGCAGGAAGATCTGCACTTCATACCACATCCATCCCTGCGTCGATTTACCACGGGTACTTTGACAACTGTTTCAAGCCTTCATTTCCCATTGGCGTAACCGAGCCATGACGATTCCTCCTTGCAGCTGCCCACGATTCCCACCATACAGAGGGAACACCCCCAGCTAAACGGTGCTGGTGAAGATGTTACACAAATGGAAGCAGAGAGAAATATGGGGTGCAATCTAGCTGCTAAGGCTGCAGCTGCCTCCTGGCCAGAAACAGCAGAACAAACTTGGCATCAGGGTGAGGTTATAGATTTGGGTAAAAGCTCAGGAAATTTTCCATTTCAGCGCTGGGCTTTATCAGCTACTGACCTGCAGGTCTCTGTGAGGAAAATATATGAGGCTGACTGAGGGGGAGCAAAGGGGTTTCCTTCTCAGCTAGGGAAGGCATGAGACTGCAACTCAGCACTGAAGATGGATGCTGGCAAGATCTGCAAGGAGAGATGCAGGGACCTCAACACAGACCACCGAGGAACCTAGAGGAAGTCAAAGGAGGACAAGCACTCTTCAGGGAAGCAAGGTGGGAGACAAGAGAATGTCTCCTCATATGGACTTTGCAGCTGGTGACTGGTGGGAAAAGGCCATACTGTCCCTCCCTGTTGTAGAACCACTTCTCCTGGTATATCCATGTCACTGAAATCAGCATATGGCTTGCTGTCTCCAAAGGTTATTATACTGACAGCATTTTCTAGCATAACGTGAAGCCATAATCTGCTGCTGACTGGAAGTGAGGAAAAGCCAGTGCTTTCTGCTGGCTAAACAGCTGAACTGAGAGTCAGGACTCTGAATAATTTCTCCAGCGCAGCCAGTGGTTCACTCCATACTGTCGATTACGCCACTTGGACTCAATTCTCAGTGGTGAAAGAAAAGGGTAACAACATTTTCAATTGTCGGGTGACTTGAAACTTAATTAATGTTTTCTCTGTGTGATGATCCTCAAAGGGGAGATGCCAAACATCACAAAGCACTTGGCACCTCTTTTTTCTCTCTCAGTCTCCAAGTCAGCTTAGTGTCTTGATTATCATAAAATCACACAATAATCTGTGTCTTTTCTGCCTGTTACTGCTGGTGGATTCATGACAAGAACTGCATAAAAATGATTCGACTTTCCCAGACTCTACAACTCATATGGCAGGCCAAGAGAGAACCTGACAAAGAGGTGAACTCTTCTGCACCCATGTCACTTTTTTCTGTATTTTACAGCTTCAGAGCAGTGTGTTGAAGTTCACTGCCTGCTACCTGGCTGGCAGGTCTTGCTCAGAAATTATTTCATTCATTATCAGTACATTTTCAGAACTGGATGCTTTTACACTGCCAAAGAGTAAGCGCCATAAAGCGGTTGTGAAAAATGCGTTGGCTGACATAAACCAGCCTCTGTTGGATGCACTAAATATGTCAAAGCAAACTCAGATGGTCCTTTAACTCAGTAGACGTGGCATCATGGGGAAAAGCGCGCTCTTCTCCCAGCAAGCAAGAATAACAGCTCAAACACTTAAGGACTCCACCTGATTTCTCCCTTGTGAAACAAAATGTAGATTTTATTACCCACTATGTAACTCGCTCTATTTATGGTTTGCATAATTTCTCCTCTTTCCAAATACATTTCACTTTCATCAGCTTCAGCGGCTTTACACCCCAGAGGGCCGAAGTCTGAACTATGTCATTTAAATGTGTCTCAGAAACCACACGGCAGAGGTAAGGTTTGCTATCATGTATATTTTCAGACCAAATTTTCACCTCTGTTATTACTCCTACAATACCTTCCTGGGCCTTCACAGCTCTCATTTTACCTTCAGTACAAATTAGGGTAATCCCTGGCTTTGGACAAGACTCACTACCCAATCCACACAACCCATATACTAAATCTGCTGCAAAGTATCATTTCCTGAACATTTCAAAGCTGGATTACAATACCAGTTGAGTACATGATTTAAATACAGAAGGAAAAAACCCTTAAGTATGACCATAGAAAAATGACACCACATCTAGCAACGTTCCTTTAAAAAAAGGAAGAAAAGAAAAAAAGCAAATAAAGGATGGCTGACTGCCAGAGTTTTGTGTTAACTTGAAGTGCAGAGGTGATTTTTAATGCTTCAAACATCATTCATGAAATATTATATATATAATTTGTACTCAAAATAACATGCAAGCTCTCCAAGGAAACATTAAAATAAATAGCTTCTTTAACTCTTTTGTACCTTGATCGTATCTTATGTTGATGAATCAATAAAAGAGAGACGTAAGATTGATGTAGGACAGATCAGTAGGGCAATCATGTACTTTATTACATATTTATGAGTCTGAAAGATCAAAGGATGTTTTTATGCACATAACTTGGCAAATGTGTTTTGCCACGTTCAGATATATTCCAAGTGACTTTAGCAGGAATGTGAAAGAAGCTGGCATGCTGCCCACAGTGCTATTTGGTAAGACTTTGAATGATGGTGGGATTACAAACCATGATAATAAAAACACATACAGCATAACATCAATGCATGTAAACAGTATATACAAATGCATATGTGTGATCGTATAATGTGTGTATATACAACATATTGCAATTTCTACACACGTTCATACATACGCGAACTACAGCCTTGATTCAACATCTCTTTAAGACACTGGAAATCTTTCTTTTCCTTTTAGCAGACACCACATCAGGCCCGTAACGCAAACAAAAGCAGGGAAAAAGGGTGCCCTCCAACCAGAAAACTTCAGGTTACGGACTGCCATGCACAAAAATCAGGAAAAGACAACGTTTGCAGCTACATTCCTTCATCAGCATAGAGCATCCATTCCTCTTTGGGTTACTGTCAGACGCTACTACTGCTACGTGAGCACGAAGATGGAAGAAATATCTCCATTACCATCAGAACTCTTAATTCTGCCTTCTCCCAACTTTTGCATTTGGACGTTTCAAATCCTAAGCTCGCACTGATGCTGTTTTTATACATGAAATGCCTCAGCATAAAAGGGCAGAGAGCATCCTGCTACGGCTTAATCAGAGCTAGAGGCAGGCTGATCCGCACACGTGCACTGTCACCCCACTGATCCCATGTCCATGCAGCAGCAGATGCTATCTGGAGAGAGGGGTGAACAGCTTCCCCATCTTTCCCCTGCTAAATCCATGACTGTATAATAAAGTGTCATTCAATAATTCTCATTATCCCTCACACACAGAAACATTGAATATACCCGCACTAGAGCTGGAAGCGGATTTGCAGCACAGTTAGAGCAGCCCAACGCAGGTTGAAATCTTGCGTACTGCTACTAATAAAACTGCAGTGACAGGGACTTAGAAGTAACAAGTGTATGTCTGGAAGGGAGCGGGTTACTGAATTTCATTAGGATCTGTAGGTACTTGTGATCTAGAAGAGCTTAGTCTTATCCCCAGATCTGCTGCAGGTTTCCTAAGCAATCCAGGACCATTCACTTTTTAAGGTTTGGAGAACATCAACCTCCTACTAGTTCATACACTGCTGTTTTCAGAACTACTCATTACTAACAACACAGCTGAGGAACTACACTTAACATCTCTGCAAATCTGACCCCAGGTGGACCTCAAATAGGGTGAAAATATTCACGCACTCAGAGTCATCAGATCCCCTTTTTGTGTCCTCAGAATGAAAGTGTCACTCATTTCTTGTTTGCAAAGTGATAATAATACTTCCCAGACACAGAGGGGACAGACTAAGAAAATCAGCTCCCGCAAAGATACAGAAATTGACAGAAAAGCACGTATCTTCCTAAAACCACGACAGCAGGACTGCTACAATTCTCCTTTTACAATTTTCTTACTATTATTTAAAAGTTAATGGTAATTTTTTATTAGATTTAGCAGAAATTGATTGATTCAAAGATGCTGCAGAGGCCTGTCAAAATGTGCTAAGATATACAGTACCTGCCAACACCGCACAGGGAACATCAGGATGTCACCTGCAGCTACGGAAGGGGTGGGCCTTGGGATCTGACACTGCTTGAAAGGTGCTACCAACATTTCAAATAGAAAGCTAGTGAAAATAACGCTACTGATTCATGTTGGTTATTAGAGTTCCCATGCAGAGGTGTTAGGGATGGAAGAGACAACCACCTTCAGGTCTCCTCTTCCCTTCTTGATTCAGGTAAGTACTGCATTACTCAAGCTAGGTTTAAGCGTGTTACACAACGGTATTTCCTCCACTCCCTTTGAACGGCTGCTTGGTGGTATCACAGATCACACCAGGAGATTCTGTCTAATCATTTGGGCTGTGATGGAGTCAGATTGGTGGGTCTGGCTATTAACAAACACTAGAGCAAGTTTCCCTTTCCTTCTGCTGCTCCCCTCCTCTCTGCTCGCCAAGGCAGGCAGCTCTCCTCCTCTTCCCTGGCCCCTTTCAGACTTCGTTCCAAAATCCTCGCAGCTACTTTTACATCTGTGGTCCTTTATCCGTTTGGCCATTATGCATTTTCCAGCACAACCCCACTGACTTTGAACCTCACTTTTCCCTTTTGAATTCTTTTTTTCACATCACTGTGAATTTTGGTGCCCTGAGTTATCCTTTGAGCTTGGTGTTTCCACCCTTCCAGCATCAGCCAGGTGTACTCATGGTGGGAGACACCAGTTAACAGGTCTGTAATACTCATTTCACATTTTGTTTATCCTTCGTAAGTCATTCTCTCAAGCTGACTCCTCTATTTCTTTCTCTCTTTTCTGAACTATCTTCCTTTCGCTGGCATCATTGTCACTGAAGTGCCCAGAAATGAAGTGTTCGAATAGCTGCTGGATCAGATCCTACATGCTGTGCCTACCGTAAGTACTATTAAAGCTCCTCTCCTCCTGATAGCTTCCCAAGTGGTCACCTTAATGGCTGGCCTAGACAGCCCAGGCTCTGAAATAATTTCTGCTGTGCTATCTAACCTGGCAGATTTGTTGCTCTTTGCTTTTTTCCCCAAGTTTTACCTGTGTTTATCAATAGTTGCTTTTACAAAGGTCTACTTCGTGTCTCAGGGGCTGATTCAATGAAGCCTTTAAGCTGCTGTTTAGAGTTAAGCACATGAATAAGCTTCCATTTGAAGACAATAGGACTAAAAGGCTCACAAGGCAATATACTTTTAAGTGTTTTTGTAAATTAAATTGTAATTGTTCAATAGTCTTGTGGGATTTTTCTTTTTTCAAGGGAAAAACAAATCCAACCAGCTCATCTCTGCATTTAAGACTGCTTTTCCGGCTACCTCCTGGTAGCAAGACTGTTATTTTCAAAAACTGCTGATGGATTCTTTTGGTCCAAATGTTTAATAAAATAACAATTATCAAAAACCTCACCTCACCACATCCCCAAGCCGCACCCGGGTCCTTCTGTGCGCAGAACTTAGCAAATAAGGGTGTTATGAGACATCTGCGAGCTCCAGCAGCACTAGGCAACATTGAATTGCAGCAAACTTAACAACTTTGTTATTCCAAATATTAGTGCTGCTGATGAACCTTTACTCTGTTTCAACAGACACGTAATTCATTCATTTACAAGACCTGCAGGAGAAGGTTTGTCTCCACAGGAAGGGGCTTTGGCAGATTTGCTGGCAGCGTTTCAGGTGGGTGGGTTCAATTTCTAGTGCTATCCACAAGCTTTTGTTCACATCCAGGAAAGTGCCCTGAAGGCAGTCTGGGCTTAATTATTCCGTTATAAATCCTTTGACTGCAAGCTGATTTAGCCCGTATTCTCTCTGAACTCCATCAGGGCATCCTTTTGCAGGGTGACATTAAGTAGCGAATGATACAACAGAAGTATCCCTGCTTCTCCCACCCTCCACAGAGGCCACCAAGGGCTGGAATAGGGACTGGCCCTGCAACCACTTCACTCCGACATGCCCCCAGAATGGTTTCGCAGGGTGGCAGGCAGCACCAGCAAAAACATGTTCAGGACCATTCTCACAGCTCACCGGGTCAGGTGATCCTGTTTAATTTCTGAGTACAGGTATAGCCCAGGGAAGGCAGGGAATGCTCTCCAGTTCTGAGAGATCAACACATCAAAATGCTCCACAAAGAGCAAGTTAGTGTGAAGAATGCTGAAAAACTACTGAATCTGGCAGAGCAAAATGTTGTCAGTGAACAACTATATAAACAGGCTTTCCTGTTGCTGTCTTATTTAGACACAAAAAGAGAGGAGAAAATTAAAGATGGCAGCACACTGATATTGTTCATGGGTGCTGTCATCTGTCACACTCTCTAGTCTGATACTCGGCTCAGCTAGCTAGAAAGTGGTATCCACGTAACTTAAGGTGAGGATTTAAAGTGAGAGTTAAACTGGTTTACAAAGCTACACGGACATGCTTATTGCAGTGTAATAGTGGCTTAATTTTAAGTAGTTGAAGTTAATTAGAAATGGATTTAATGAACTTTAAGTAAGTTGCCATTATGCCAAAGCAAAATTACCCATACAGCCTTTTACTCACCTTAACTATCTTTGTTTAAAACCTCTTCAGATCATGCCAGAATACCTTTTTTTTGTGTAGAGAAATTCCTACACAGAAAAAAACCGCCCTCACCCAGCTAGAAAAGACAGTGGCCCGAACTTATTCCTGATGTAATCCCTATTGTCAATATGTTTATTGTCATGTATAGCTCAAGATCAAAGGACATGCAGCTGGAAGATCTAATTAAAAAGTGAGGATGTAATAGACAAGCCCCATCTTCTGCTCAATCAGCTCTTACTTAGTCCTGAGATCTGAATTTCACATAGGCTAGCATAAGCCTAGAGTTCAAGAGATTTGTTCTTCATCTGAATCCAGAGAGGGTCCTTGTCTTGTCCTTTGCTTCTGAGACAAGATCACCTGTCTTGAACCACGAACCCAACCTAGCCCAGCTGCAAACCTTTCATGTTATCCAACTGTGATACTTTTAGCTATAATAAAGCTTTCTTTGCCTTCAGATGTGTTTTCGGATTTTGGTTTGGGGATTGGTTTTTTTTCCTTCTTTTTTTTTTAATCAGAGGCCAAGTCTAGTGGAAAGTCTCAAACTGTGGACTGGACTTTTATGTCAAGTGTTATGAAATTCTCTATTATTATTCTCTGGCGAGCAGGCAGGGTCTGAGGTAGCATCAAAGGATGCTCAGTGACTGAGTTTAGACTGTAAAGCCTTACTGCCCCTCACTGAGAAGGGTAACCGAGTGACCCCAAAGAGTTCAGATGAACTTGTTTTATTTTGCTATGTGATAGACTAGGATCATACCTGTTCTTAGGATCTTTGTTGTGCTTTCATCAGAGTTGCTTCCACTTAGAACACTGATGACTGAATTATAGACTAATTTAGGTCGCAAGGGATGCTGGAGGGTCATCTGGTCCAACCCCTGGCTCAAAGCAGGGCCAACTTTGAAGTTAGGTATTAAAAACATTCACAGTCCTATGAAATCATCTCTCTGGGCTTTGTGAACACTAATTAAGAGAGGCTGATACCAGATCTGTGAAGTCAGTATGAACCTCATCAAGGGTACAGAGGTGCAGAAAGATGAAGGTTTCTGCCCTTAAAGTTAATAAAAAAGCTTCCAGTGAGCAAGAGAGAAATTCGACTCCAGGCCTACAGTTGACCAGGAAACATAACGCAAGACTTCAGCTACAAGGCAAAGCTCATTTTCTTTTTCTTTGTCTTTCTTACAACAAACATCTTTCCTTGAGCCTTAATTTTCTGACTAATTACGCTCAGCTTTCCACTTGAGCTGAAAAAAAAGATGAGATTTCGGGTGAGGAAGTACACGTTACTTTTGCCTCACTTTCATATTTAAAAATTAATTCAGAGCAGAAATATTGAAAAGAAATGCAAGAGAAATAGCACATCCACAGTGAAGGTTGTTTGCAGTAGACTACAACTTTTTAATAGCTGTTTGAGCTGTTGGGTTTATCATTGCCTCATGCTGAAAAACACTGGGAAGCTTCTACAGAACAGTTCTGCCATTTCTAAGAATAAACTTCCAGAAGAACAAATGATCGCACCAGTTGTTTTGCAAGGCTTAGAATTTTTTTTACTAAAACTCCACTAATGTACATTGGGGGACTGTCTCAAAATGTGGTAGAGGCCAATGCAGGGACAGAGAGGTATCGTTCACTGTCCTCATGAATATTCAACAAAACGTGGCCAAATTATAATCCTCTGCAAATCACCATCTGCATATGCTCGGTGGAGGTTTGTTAGAGGCTAGCAGCACAATTCCCAGAGCATTCTGTCTTAATTGCATGTATGCCATATCTCCCACAGGGCTTCATGCCAACCACATGGGCCTGCTCCGTGCCCACCTCATCCACTGACCTAGGTGCTTGCACAAATTGCACCTCAGGAGGGGTTGCAGCTCAGCTGAGATTTACAGAAAAGGAAAAATGTGGGTATTTCCAGAACTTGAGAGTTGTTATTGGAGGAGAGGCAAGTTCTAGATGTAGCAAGAAAGTACAACAGAAAAATGAAGGTGCAGTTAGCATAGCATTCAGGTTACATGTCTGAATACAAGATTAAGATGGTAATAAAGTATTTTACCCACATTAATTTTGCCTGGTGATAAAGCATCTGGGATGAGATGTCAAAGAGACGAGCAGATGTCTAGGCTTGGCTGCTCTGAGGCAAGCCAGTGCAGCAGTATCTCCATTAGGAAAGTAGCGGAGGTGATAAAAGCCAAAATTATTATTACAATGGAAATGATTTGGATACAGATGAAGATGAGTTCAGAGGAGACTGCCCTGAAGAGTTCAAAAAAATGAAAAAAGTGGCTCAGGAAGGTCATTGTAGGAGCAAACAGAAAGTTAACAGGAGGAACAGGTTCCAGGACAGCGTCTTTAAACCAAGATTTCCAGACAGAGATTATAATGAGGTTTGTCAGATGTAGCCAAAATGTCAAGGAACATATGAATGGAATAATGGCCTTGAGATTTGGCCCTGAAGAGGTTACCAGAGACATTGGCAAGAGCACTTTCAGTGGAGTGGAGAGAACAGAAGCTAGAATGAAATCCAGAGTATTATTACACACTACAGTGATTGGCACTAGAGGGATCTGTTCATCCATGGGCCATTTACTGGAACCTGATGGGCTAAATCCTTAACTGGGCTAAAGTGGCATAACTCCTCTAGAAATTTCATCAGTTTACATTCCTCAGAAATGTCACCCAGAGAAGAAAAGCTAAAACATGGGTTTTTTTCCTCGCTTTTTCCTTTTCTTTTAAACAAATAAAGGAATTTTGATTTTATTTTAGGCCCTCCTATGAGAAATAATCACCACGACCTGTAACAAGTAATACTTTTCCCCAAAGATCTTGGAGCCACACAATTTCTCTTTCTTTATGTTGTCTAAACAGTGTAAAATTAGGCAGATCTTAAGATAGCTGCTCTCATTACAGAGTTTGATGAATCTGAAAGGGTAACAAACTCCAAGATGAATGATTATTCATTTAGTCTTACAATAGCTTTCTTCCCTTACCCACTCCTCTTCCTATAAATTTCTTTTAAAAAATGAAAACAAAAAACCACTTGCTATAAATTAACTGGATTATTAATCTCTTGTCCTTTGCAGACTCTGCGTGTTGGACAATAGCCAGGGGATCACAGTACAATGTGCTCTTGCAGGTTTTCCCTTTAGAAGACATATAAATTCTTCAACATGCAATAAAACAAGGATCTTTAAAGTAAGTATGAGATGATCTCCCTTGATGTTTTGTTTTTAAATCATCTATTTGGTGATTTAAAACCAACAAGTTTGAACAAGTCTGGAATTGAATCTCTCTGACCGTCTTCAGTTCCAGTGACTTCGGAGCTAGAATTATATGGAAAATGCAGTGCTTGGACTTAAAATTAGCAAGAGCTCTCCAGAAGGAACAAAAAAAGGTATAAATTATGTCTGATTGAACAAACACTACTCCACTGTTGAACAGCCACTCAATGAAGAGGGCAGGGAGAGGCAATGGAGCACGGTAATGTGTAATATTACTAGTCAATGGGCTGTGTGCAGCAGTGGGCTCCCAAACGCTGGAGGTGTCAGGGAGATAAATAGCAGAGTGTCCTCCTCAAAAATATGATTAATACCCTCCTCGGTCCACTGCTGAAGATGTAGTGGGTGCAGCTGGTTTGGACAGCAGTTGCATAGAGGAAAATTCCAGGACGACTGCAGCAGAGCAGAGAGGGCAAAGAGTAGGACAAGTAGTCAACTGAGTGGGAGTGCTGAGCCCCAACAAGGGGAGAAGTGGGCCAGAGCTGGCAAAGGTCTTTTGGCTGCTGTTTAAGTAATGTTTATAGAACTTTCATGCATGCACAACTGAGTTTTGGGTTCGTGATCTTTGGAGGAAAAAAGGGAGAGAAGCATGTTCGAGTTCATTGTCTCTTGTAATGGTCGTGCCAGAGGTGGCTTTCAAGGAGCCGTTCCTGTTTCCCAGCCTGCCCCCCTGAAAAGCCTGTACGTCACAAAAAAGCAGGTGGAAAACTGAGAAACATAAAAAATAAACTAAGAAAGCATCATTTTTTTCCTGCAGCCAACTGCAATTTTCTGAGAAAGTCAGGAGTGTGTCAAGTGGGGTTTTCACACCGTATCGTTTTCAAGGAATCCTCTAAAATTCTCAGAAAATGTCCTTTCATGCTTCTCCTGTCACAGCACTCAGGGGAGACTGTCCAGAGCTCAAATTCCCAACATCAGAATCTGAACACACTACAATGTAACTAATGCTCCTGAAATCAAACAAAGGCAGAGGGCTGCGGATGGCTTTATTTCTTAGGGCAGTGATCCCTGCCTTTGTTGCTTTGCAGGCAACGATACCAAGCAAGCAATATATTACCAGCAATGCCATATTATCTACCGTCTTGCATGCACAATGAATGTCCCAGGGTCCCCCCTGAAAGCCTTGGGTGGGGACGAATGCCTCGGGCAATCAGTCTCCAATCAGCAAGAAAGTGCTGCAAAAGCAGCAGCCGCTCGGCTGGCGCTGAACGGAAGGACATGCATGTTATTAAACACACAAACACAACATGAGCAGTATACACATAAATACTTCTGTTTAACTTAAAATGACAAAAAAAAAATAGGATGGGGGAAAGGAAAAGTTCCAGTGGATTATTGATCTGAAAGACAGTGATTAATAATCACCAGTTTAGTATTCTGCATCACCACTGCCTGTCACACTTCCCTGGAAACAGGATTAATATAAGAAGATATTATATATGTGAGCAAGGCACTAAGGTAGCACCGTATTGATCTGAACTTTGGAGCTGTTCAGTGCCATTAACAAAAACAAAAATGAAAAAGGAGGATGGCTGACAAACAGCAAGTAGCTGGTTTTCCTTCTACACACTGCCGGTAGCTTGCTCATCTCTTCGATTAGAGTCAGGAATTACCAGCTACAGATCCCTGGTAAACTCGGTGTAACCTGCACCAGAGCAGCCAGCACAGGCACAAAGCCTTTTCCTCACTGTGTTTGCAGGGCTGGTTCCTGATTGTAACATGGGAAGTTGGTGAAAGATCTTACGTACCCCCAAGGACCCTCTTCCAATACCACAGACACAGCATTGCTCTCCAAGAGGATTTAGAGATAGATATAATTTCTGAAACATTATGTGATTCAGAGAATTATAATATTCTTTTTTAAAAGAAAAAAGTCTAGCCTGACATACACAGGGTGTTTTAAGAAGAAAAAAAGGAAAGTAAAATAGAGCTAGTTAATATATTTAAAGACACATTCAATTAAATGAAAATCATTTAACTGCTTTATTAAACTACTGTCTCAAATTCACTTTGTTCTTTTCCTACCTTTTTGTTTCTGCATAAAGAGGGGGCACCACTATTTGTTCAACACAATACTAAGCCTACTCTGCTACTCAATTAGTAAACATGTCAAGAGGTGGGTTAGTTATTCATGGTTCAGGGGCACAGCCCCCTTTCAAAAAGAACTTTTTTTTCACTCTAATGAAATGATGGATAATCTGGAAGTAGGTGCTTTAAGAAGATATTAATCATTCTCTGTGGTAATGTTAATCATGCGTTCCATCATCTCCAGATGCTGTGCATCACCTTCCTCGGAGATAAAGGGCACCCAAGCCAGCAGAGTCCTTTTGATCACCTTTCTCACAGTAACTCTCATAAGGCATTAAAAGAAGTCTTCACATTTCAGGGCATCCTTAAAAATGAAATAGAAAGTGGGAGAGTGAGGTAATGGAGGGATTCATGGACTTCAATCTTGACCCTGTCATTACTTATGCTGCCCAGATGGGAGGTGCATAGTTCTTTCGTCCTTTGTCCTAATCTTTGACATTTTTCAATGCAATGTTTGGAATGAATGAGGTATGAGAAAAACCCTGATCACAGGAAACAGAAAATTAATTCGCAAAAGATTTCAGAGAGGGAGGTGAAGGGGAAGCAAAAAAAAAAAATCAACCCTCACTTTCTGTGAAGAAAAATCCAGTAAAATTATTCCCTCGCAGCCTGCTATTCCATTCTGAGAAAACGTTAGCAGAAGTCGGGTCAGATCTATCTCAGCGTACTGTGATGCCTCTTCCAGTTAATAAAACACCCTGCCACTGGAGAGACTTCTGGCCAATTAGACCACTTTTATGACTAATCTTTTATAGTTTTTCTTTATTTTTTTTTTAAAGTTACGTATAAACCTAGGGCATATCTTAGATGGCCGAAATACCTCCTTTTGCAGACTTAGATGCTTCAGAGACCCCCAATGCCTAGAGAAGAAACTTTGAAGGTCTCTTAGAGCTAAAAAGTTACTTTGTATAAACTGTTGAATAAAGATAAACCACAGGGGACCATGCCCAGTCAAAGGCAGGCGGTGTTTCTGTCACAGCATGTAAGTGGTAAGGAGAAAAGAAGTTGTGTGAACTTGAAATAAAATAATCCAACTTTCTTAAATCCATGTTTAAATACTAAATCCATATGCAGAGGAACTGCCCGCCTCTCTTAGACAGTCATTGATCCCCGCTGATGTCACTCATGATGTACCACTCTATGGGGTACACTGAAAAAAAAAACAAAACAGTCTCAGGAAATTTTAAAACCCTCACACCTATAGATATTTTTGAAGATATTTCAACCAAGCTGTCGTCACCACTCTTCGTGGTTTAGATGAAATTATGATGAAATACCTTTTTTTCCCAGGATTTAAAGTACACTAGACAGATGATTAGCCATACCACAGAATGCACAAATATAGTTTGCTTATAAAAAGAATGATGTTTCCTAGAATACTAAGCATCTTCTCAAAGTCTCTGCAGTGTGGTCTGCTAAAGAGCTTGCTCTTGCTAATTCTCAAAAATGGGTAAATTTTACGAAGCCCGATTTTTACTTCCTTTGAATACCCTTGCATCTTTGAGAGGAACAGCTAAACCACAGGGTTGACTCTGAGCTACGTATGTGGCATCACCCTGTCGTTCATGACCCTTCAGAGAACAGGCGACGCAAACCCTCGGACAGCTGCAGGAAGTGTGGGCTGGATGAGTGGTCGGTGAAGTGGATAGAGAACTGGCTGAATGGCAGAACTCAGAGGGTTGTCATCAGCGGCGCTGAGTCTAGTTGGAGGCTGGTGACAAGTGGTGTCCCTCAGGGGTCAGTACTGGG
>Ga0181612_136930_pt1 | contig 35824 bp, 17 predicted proteins | sample HoacroProtozoa21_FD_119630 | JGI IMG/M metagenome (GOLD analysis project Ga0181612, IMG submission 119630) | Hoatzin crop microbial communities from Cojedes, Venezuel. Combined Assembly of Gp0051906, Gp0051904, Gp0051908
AAAAAAAAAAAAGGTTTTTGGTAGAACCCCCGTCCTTTAACCAGCCGGTTGGGAAAAAAAAAAAGAGGGGGGTTTTTTTTTTTTTTTTTTTTTTTTTTTTTGCTTCAACCAAGATAGTCTTCCTAGGTCAGAGTTACAGCTTCAGTGATGAATCACAATGCACGGAATTCAGGACTAAATGCAAATCAAGTTGCAGCAAAGGAAAAAAAATGAATGTCTGAACAGAGAACTGAAAAGTACAGATCAAATAAAACTAAGTAACTTCCCCCTTTTTCACCAGTGAATTTTAACCTTGGTCCAAACTGCAGAACTATAATTCTGAATACAGAATTTTAAGAATAAAGATATAGGCAAAAAGTATTTTGCCATTTCCTTTAAATGAATCCAGTGATTCTGTCTTCTAGGGCAGCATTGAATCCTCGTGGTGCTTAACCAAAACCAAGGGATTACTCTCCACTATTATCCTATAACAAACAGAATAGGTTAATAGCTGTCATTGCCATTTCTACATAAAGTACTGTATCATTATGCATTGTTAGAGCTGACAGGCGCACATCCCTATTACAGCACTTCTATAACCTCACACAGTAACAGCAATGATGTTTTGCAAGATGTTTTGATATTTGCAGACCTTATAAAATCTTAGTAAAGGCAGTGTTTAGGTTAGATAGGGAAAAGGAAAGTGAAAACAGAAGTGTTTTTCTTCTTCATTCTAATTTAATGTTGTTCCCTGCACAACTCTTGCAACTTTTTTGACATATGAGAAATGCCTGGAGGCGGCCAGTCTGTCAGCAAAACAGCCAGGAAGAAATTTATTTATGGAAAGAACAGAGGTGCAGTTAAAAAAAAATAAAAAATACTCCCCTTTGAGAGGAGATGGAAAAGCAGCTATAGACTAAAGAGCCTTTCTTGATCCCTCCTCCTTACTTGAACAAAACTGTCCCAAAGAAGTCAGACTCCCAGCACTTAAAACTGGAAATTGCCATACAGCATCTCCCAGAATTTCCTACAATATAATAAGCGCTTGCTTAGGGACTATTTCCCACTTTTCTCCTGTGTAATACAGTGGTTCCTGTATACAACAGACTGGTATTCACTGGAGATGTATTAGACTCAGATTTGAACTCCACTCCATCTTCAAGCACAGACTTTGATTCCTGTGTCAGACATTACCCCAGAATTACATATCAGTACCCTTAATAACGGCTATTCTTGTTTTCAATTTCTCGCAAATGTTTTCGAAAGACTGGAAGTCTTCTCTTCTGCCTAATTGTACTGCCAGGCTTTTTTTCCCCCCCTATAAAATGGCTGAAGGAATCGCAGAACAAATACGATATGGATGGCAAAATCATTGTATGGGGCATCAAAATGTTATGACCACAATTACACTTCCTTTCTTTGGCTAAGGCACTCCCCTAAAGTGAACCTTGGACAATAAACCCGTCTCTCTGCAATCTTACACCATATCATGAAGTTAAAATTTCCTGCTGCACAGTATATGATTTTTGCATAGCTCCTAGGGCAGTACACAGAAACTGTCCTGAGTTTCAGCTCCATTGCACTGTTTTAGCTTATGACAAAGAATACCTTCGCAACACCTGACTCAGCTGCGCAAGTTCTGTGAGGGGCTGCAACTTCTCTCACCATGCTACTAAAGGAAAACCCCAACATATGGCAATGCAAAAATATATTTATAATCTATTTGCACTTAAATCTACAGGTTAGCTATTGGTGTTATCATGCGAGTGCCACTGTCTCAACTGGAACTGCACCAACTGACAATGGTAGGATTTTATCCATAGGCTGTTTGGAAGTATGGGCAGCTTTGTTGCAAGGAAACGCATTCTCATATATTCTTTTTCTCAATCTATCTGTCTTAGTCATTCACACCATATAAATGCTTTTGGTTTCACAGGTATCTCTTGCAGCATACTAATTAAATGTTTCAAAAGGCTTTATCCATGGTTAAGCGAAGATAAAATTTTAATGATTTAATTAGCAAGCTCCAGGAAAAAAATAATAATCAACAGAGCCGGGTACTTTTGGTGTCTCTTGCTCTCACATTACATTAGAACCACAGGAAGATGCAACATTCAACATCACTTTTCCTGGTTTACTCAGCAACAGAGAACATGGTCCGCACCATGCTAGAAGGGAAGTGGGGAACACAACAGTTGAGTGAATTATGCCAGTTCTCTTCTGCATGTTGTGAAGGGTGCTTCCTCAAAGTAAGAAGGCAGCTTTATGGCAGAAAAAACAAATCACTATCGCTTGACCCCTAATGCCTGAAAGCAACCAGGAAAAAACCCAAATGCTGTTTTCTGAAGGATGAATTGAAAATTGGTTCACTTTCAATATTTCCTCATGACTTTGTGTTTCTCTTGTCAGTTGGCTGCTTTACCCTCCCAGACCTCTGCATTTAGGGTTTGGTAAAGATAAAATTCTGTTGTTCTGTATTATACATTTGAGAAGAAAAAGCTAATTGCTCTGTCTGAATAACTTCTTAGTACAATTTGGAATTTATTCTTCTGCTTTTCTCTCCACCAAGATTAGCTTATTATGAAAATCATTACCCAGACACTACATATCATTGACAGAGAGCACAATATAAAGGCAGTCTGAGCCTGCCTCTGGGATGCAGCTATTCTAATCCCAACACTTGGCTCTCCCCTCCCAAATGTGAATAAGTTGGTTATAATATTCCATTTCATATGATGCACTACGCTCTAATACACATACTGAAAATCAAAAACTAGCATGTAAGGAGATGAAAGGGAGTCTGGATTGTTCACTCATTATAAAGCATCATTCATTCAAAGAAGTTAAATACATCAATAGGCAGCTTTACTCTCAGCACAATTCAGAAGGCTCAATGGCACATGCTAGCTCCTGCTTTAAGAATTAGAGACGAGGCCAGAGCAGGACGAGGGCACAGAAAACACACATTTAGCTGCAATTAGAATTCCAGTCCATTGTAACATAATCATTGTTTTACTTCATGAAATTTGCAGTTGGCAGTGATCTCACTCTGCCAGCCATCACTGAGTCTGCTCTGGAAAGACCAAGAGCTGTGTTGACAATCAGCTCCTGGCAAAAGCGGTCGCCACGCAGTCACTCAAAGCAATGTGATATCTATATTCTCATCTCTATCATTATTCTTCTCAGCCAGGATCCCCAGTAAGACGACATAGCTGGCCAAGTTCTAGGGAAGGCTGTGTGCATTGGATAATAAAGCTGTGAAAGCTACATGCAAAGGGAGGGCACATAACAAACACGCCATGCCGACAGTAAGCATCTGATAGGCGATGTGGTGCAGAAATTGAGGAACGGATCCTAGTCATAGAAATGCTGCATAGCATGCAACTCTAACACTTTTTGGTAGTATATAATGCTTATTCTATATTCTGGTTCTTACAAACTGAGAATATGGGCATTGTTCAAGGCTTTAATCTGCAAATCCCCTGAAGCAAGAATTTGATTTTGTATGTGCTAGTCAACCTGTTGTAAATCACTGTGTACAGCTAACATCACTGTATCAATGACTAGCGATCAAAGGGAGAAAATATGGGTGGCTGAGGAACCTGGAGAGATAGGTTGCAGGAAGCAACTGTAGAACCAATGTGGATAAACACACTTGAGCTCCATGTGTTCAACTTAAATTCGGACTTATTTTTCAATGCTTAGTTAAGAAACAAATGATGTTATCTGTACATATCAAAGTCCCATTTACTGGACATCTTTATGCTGCTCATCACACTATTTGACTTCCTGTAAATCTGACTCACCAAAGATGACCTACATTGTTGCAAAACACTAACTTCAATTGGCTAACAAAAGCAGGTTTGGAGAACAGGAGGAGGAGCAGAGAAACTGAACCATTCATTCATTAAAAAGCATCATCCATTCACAGCAGGTATTATACATCTGATGTATTTTGTTTTGCTTTCTCTGCATAAAAAAGAATCAAGCAAGGAAATCAACAGTTTTGAACTCTGAGCTACACTAACAGCAGATATGGAGAGTTCAGCCCCTGGTCAAGTTAAAAACACCCACAAACCTCCACTTAGATCTCTTTAGATCTTGTAGACTTTAGAGATTTTCAGTACTTAACTGTAATAATCTGAAAGAATTGCACTGTATAGCATACCCAAATCTTAAATGTAAGTACATCAATCTTTCAATGTCCTCACTCTTACAAACTTCGGAGTGAAAACTAGGGATGGTGATTCAAAGTGTATTTACTGACACAAAGGTTTTCCACACTTCCCACTGCTACAGAATGCAGTTATTTTCCTGCTGAAACTATGGAGCACTACCTCTCTCTTTCACCAGCACTAATGACACAGGAAAACTTGTGCTACAAGTACATTAACACATTGCTTAAAATTTGGTTAAAATTATCACAGGCTTCTAGCAAGCAAAGGTCTTTCTAAAGTCAGTTGTTTTTGCCTGACACCTTTGCAAATTTGCCTATGAGGGTCAAAGTTCTTTGATAAAGATTAAGGAAGAAACAGTCCATATTTGTGATCTCTTAATTTTCCCTGGAAACGTAAATGTTTGAAAACACTGTGAGGTTAGCTTCAGCTCTTTCTCAGACAGAAAACTATTGTTTGGTGCACAGCCAAGACACAGAAGCTCCAGCTTAAAATTATCAGTGTAATTTGTTGTCTAGCTGATTGGCTGTTAAAAACGAAGATGAACAGAAGCAAACCTTCCAAGTTCAGCACTATCTCAAGAAAACTTCTACCAGGGATTCTCACATTGGTGTGGCTGTAATAAAAAGTCTTATCAGTGTTTAAATTATAAGCCTTGCTTAATTTAACTGTAAAAAATTTGCTGGAGGCAGAGATTTGCAATATAAATTTTTAGCCTGACAGCAATTTCCACTTTACACATTTTGAAAACAAATGTGGCAATGTTCCAGTTAGTGGAGAACAAATAATGTCTTAGAAGTCTATCTGTTACAGGAGTTGAGAAAAGAAGCATTTGCACATTTTAAAGCTGACAAACTCCCATTACTATCAATGCTGACATGAGCTTGGTTAATTCATACTTTACCAGAAACTGCCATCAAGTCATGAAATATAGAATGATTACAAATGTTTCATAAGCATTCACACTGACAAACTGTCATTGATTGCCTTGACCAGTTTAACTAGGGAAATATAGAATACACTACAGAAATCTAGACTTGGTGTATTTTTCCCAGGTACTTGCTGGACAGAGGTGTTGATCTAAATCATCTCCTTACTCAACAGGATGAGGCACACAATCATAACTTCAGATGTCCAGAATGACAAGTGTATCTGCATCAAAATCATAGCTTTTCTGTGCAGAAGGGATTTTTTTTTTTTTCCAGGACTACATCTCAGACACCACCACAGGATCAGAGAACTACCATTAACCTTCCTTAATTCCATTCCAAGAGCAAGGTACAAATCTTCTATTGACTTTCGCATGCAGTAACTCCGCAGAACATCATGTTTGTTTGGTTTCTTTTTTTGAAGAAAAAAAAGGGTGAACCAAAGTACGACCATTAAAAATAATTTAATCTATTACTGATTTTTTAAGATGGGGGAGACAGAATGAATTACTGCTGCAAGTTATAGTGACCTACTGGATTTCTAGAATGGGTTTATGTATCATCATTATGCAAACAGCACAAGAATTTGAATAAGCCAGATTAGAACCAAAACTGTTCCTCAGTCACAGAGGAAAGCACAGTCTTAGGCAAGCAGGTTTTCTTTTCTTCTCCTGCCAAGATAAAGGCAAGACTGTTAGCTTTTTATATAGAAGTCAGGACAAACAACTGCTCTCTCCTTTCTAAATTATCTTGAGTCCAATCCCACTGATGACAAGCCTCAAAATGTCTTTTCAAATGGAGTCACTTTGATAACAGGATACAGGTTATATTCCCCCGTGTATCATCTTCAACAAGCCTAATTTGGATTCAGCATCCATGAGCCTGTCCTTTTGAGGCTACGATCATTAATATATTGATTGCACCACACAGGGCTGATAGAGCAAAGCACTGCTGCTTCTTTGCAACAGGATCACTTTGTAACACAAGAAGTATTTACTAGCAAGCTTAACTACCTTCATCTCACCATTCCTCTGATGTTGCTTTGGGGGCCTAGCTTTCTTTAGATACCTTTCAACAAAGCCTCTGGGTTAGTCAGCTTATCCTCCTAAAGGTTTTAAGAAATGATCTCATGCTTCTCTCTATGGAAAGCATTTTAATTGTTCACCGTCCTTTAGATTTTATGCCATGACAGAGTAAGGCTTTAGTTTGTTGAAGCAATGACAGGAGGACCTTCCCAATAAAGAGCCCAATGATTATTTTCTTAAAGATAGCTGATGTGTTTTTCAGGTGGTATCTTACCCTTAGCAATTTTGCCTGATGTCCCATGTTTTCCACCAACAACCCACTCTGACTTTACATAGTCAAGAAAATTCACCCCAAGAACAATCAGTCCTGTATCATGTATACACATAGACATAGAGAATCCAATGTGTACGATGTAAACTGCTTAACCTTCTTTTTCAACTGGGTTACATAATTTCCTTCAGGCCTTGCAAAATTATTTAGCACAGATGAGATATCAAAATTTTGAAAATATCTAAGAAATAATCAACAGCAAAATTTATACTTCTGTAAAGGGAAAATTATCTTTGCATTACAATCTAACTCGTCGTTTGCTGAACAGTCACTCGTAATACCTGGTAATTTACTTAGCAAAAGATCAGAACTTGGATATAGGATATCATACCGCACTTGTCTATGATTAACCAATGATACAGTTCAAAAAAGACTATCTCTTCATAGACCTTTTATCCTGTGGAAATTGTTTTATTGGAGGTTATAGGCTTCATTAGATCACTTTATGAGGGAAAAAAAAAAAGAAAGAAGAATTGCACTAACCACTCCAAGATAAGGAGTAAGAAGTCTGGGTTTGGGGGTTTTTGTTGTTTTTGTTTTGTTTGGTTTTTTTTTCCCTTATGAACACAGGTTTCTTTTGGTTACTGTTGCTCTTTTGTTCCACCTGTGTCTCACAATTTTTGCTGTAAATCTGTCAGTTGCTGGTTTTCAAACGTTCTGGAAGTATAACGAGCCATCACAACACTATAAGTGACAGTTCTAGATATAAAACCTGAGGCAAAAAAGAGCCAAAGGGACCAGAAACCCGAACATATGGCAGAGGTCCACACAGTTCTAGAAGTGCAAGTGCGTGATTCCAGAGATACCATGACCCTGAGAGCATGTCACGTGTGCACAGTTCCAGGCACACAGATATTCACTTGTCCACAAAAGAGGCTCTAATAAATCCTGATCAGCAGTTTTGCCTGTTCCCTGTGTAATTAGCATTTGTGTGCTTTTCACTGCCCAGGACTGTCATCTAGAATCCTATAGAGTACTGCTTTCCATTTCCCCTCCAGTATTGTAATTTCTGTCAAACTGCCTTAATGCCAGAGAACATAGTTGTAAAATGATTAAAGAAAAAAAAAAAAATGAACTCCTCATGTTTGATTTTAACTGTTTTCTGTTTTCATTATGTGGTACATGTTTCTCTCTCAGGCTTTGTTGAGCTGCTTACCTTAGGTATGGTCCTACAGTTTCCACAATTGAAAGCTTGCCTGCAATTATTTTCATGAAATTAGAAAGATAGTATGAATTTCCATAACAACTTAACGGATTTCAATTCTTAATTTGGCAAGCAAGCTTTTAATTATTTCTTAGTAGTTTTACCAATGAACTTCTTTGCAACCTACAATAGTTAGAAAGTACTTATGTTATATACAAATTGAAAACAAAACATCTCCAGTCACTCTATATGAAATCCACTGAATCCACTGTGCTGTCTTAACCAGCCCCCGGGAAAGAGCAGGGTTTTACTAGATGCTATGAAGCTGAACACACTTAGTCTCTGATGGACCAAGGAAATAAATTAATTGCTCCTCAATGGAAAATGCTCTAGTCTCCGATTCCTGATAAATACATTCTTGCTTCTCAGGTTATTCCAAAGGAGTAGGTGTTACTTAAAGAAGGATGGTCTCGAGATTATGTGGAATTAACAACACTACAAACATTGTATAGATTAAATTGTACCCAGAAACAAACTGGAAGACAATTAAATCTTAAAAAAACAAAGATAATTTGCTCCACTAAGCAGCAAGACAGCAGGATTCTATATCAGCTGAGACTTCAGAGTGATCTTTTCGTATTGCTCCAATACAGAGTACACATCAACAATCAATTCTGGAAACAGCAGAGACATGGATAACTGCAGTGGGGCCTGCTATTTTTAAAACTCGGGAAAAAGAAAACAAAGAATGTGATAAAGCAGGACAATATTTCAAATATTGAATGCTTTTAAACGTTTATTCTGCAAAGCTTAGCTGAAGTTTTATTAAAAAACTTCATAGGAAATTCAACTTTCCTATTAACAGAACCATTCTGGAGAGTAAATTCATTCATTAAAGTGCAAGTCCTACTTTGTATAAAAATCTCAATGCAACCTTAACTGCCAATTTACTGCTGATAGCTCTGTAATATGTGACATTATAAAGCATTGTGCAAGATTTTTAAAATTAAGTATTTATACTCCTAAATCACTCCTTCATGAAAAGTACCGGCTATTCAGCAATTTTGAAAATCATGCCCTTGCACGTCTAAATATAGATGTAGGATGTTCTTGATCACTAAAGCATCACAGAATTCTTCTCAGCTGAGAGAGTAAACGTTAATACTACACTGAGTCCTAATTCATCACTCTGCAGGGCGCTTTGAGATCTTTGGATGAAAAGCATTACAGATCTGCTTCCAGGATCTTTTCCAGAACTCTGGGAATATTTAAAAGCTCTGTAAAACTCTTCCTTCTTTAATAGGACTTACAGCATACTCTCTCAAAACAATGTATATGCCATTCGCTTTCATATACTGGCAATTGGAATTCTGTCAACCAGAGTTCTTTTGCCTTAGCCTACTCTGTTCTATTTTTGGTTGTCTGTGTTATGCTTTCCTCTTATTGATGGATGCTGTAGCTGTACTAAATGATGTGTAAGCTCACTTTTAGCTTGCTAGCCATATCGTCTTCACTTTATTAGTTGCTATATATAGGCTGTTTCTTATTAATTATATATATTTTCAGAAGATAGTAAATGCTGAAAAATAAAATACAAGTACATGTATGAGCCTGGAGCCAGTGAAAAAGGGTGAAATAACAGCTAGGCAACCTTCCAGCAATGTCATAGTAAAACGTAGGCTCTGGCTTTTGTTGTGCATTTGATCCGTCCAGAGCTTTTTCATTTCTCAGAACAGCTGGTTTACAACTATAGTGCACAATTTTTTGAATAATGGTGCATTCATCTCAACCCTATTAAATAAACAAAAGAAATGCTCTTGTGACTGCAAAGAGTTTAGCTTTTTTTTAGAGATGTTCTGTACATTGAGGCTAGCAGGACTGCTTTTTCGTGGGGGGGGGGGGGGGAGGGGGGAAGCATGTCTGTTTTGAAAGGGTCCAATTAGCAAGTCTCAGGGCACTCAGCTTACAGTGCTGAGTGAAATTGGAGCTGGACTTCTGCAAAACAAAACTCCAGTACACTGCTCACTGGATAGAAAATGTAGTCAACTGAGAAGCAGGAAATAAGAGGAACAAAAAGAAAAAAAAAGTGGATGATAAAGCCCATTCTCCCCACATGTTTTCATTTATAGAGTGTCATGAAAGCCTATTTAGAGGCTTTTATTTACTCTTAAGCTAGACACCGGAGTTCTCACTGAACATTCAACATGCCTCACTAGGAACAGTATCAGTATTTTCATACACAGACAAAAATATTTCTTTTTTATTGTTATGAAATTCTGATTTTCTAAATATTGGAAGTGATGCACAGGTTGATGAGTAGCCTGGGGATCTCAGAGGACATAGAACTACTTAGTTTTCATGCAAAGGAGAGGAGGAAGAGGAAAATATGCAAGGCTGGTAAGTATATGAAAACAGTCCAATCAGTGCCAAAAAAGAAAGGAAAACCACCATTAAACTCCAGTACTCTGAGCAACCTGATCTAGTGGAAGATGTCCCTGCTCGTGGCAGGGGAGTTGGAATTAGATGATCTTTAAGGTCCCTTCCAACCCTTACCATTCTACGATTCTAATATAAAACTAAGAAAATTTTAGCAAGCTCCATAATGTTATACCAGGTAAACCGAAGCCAAACTCATGCCAAAGCTTTCAGTTCAAGTACACACACAGATCCTCAGATCTATGTCTGTTAATCAATATTAATGTATCTATTAATCTCCACTTTCATATTAATAATCTCCCTACTACCAAAGCAAAGTTTATAGGATGTCTTTTTACCATATCAAACAATAAGAACCAAAGAAAAAAGTAAGCACTCAGGCACAGAAGAGTGCCTTCCAACATCAAAACCCCTCCCAGCTACACAGTGTGGGATGGACAAAGTACAGACTCCGTTTCATTGGAGATAAGGCTGGGCTCCTTACTGGCCAGGTACTCCCAGTAGCCTCCTACTCCACACTGCAGCTGTGTGGCAATAAATCAAAAGCACATTCATTCCATTCATTGCACTGATCTCCCTACCTGTGCCAAATTCTCCTCCTTTTCCCGACAAAGACAGGTATCATTCAGCAACAGATCTCAGACATGCTGTGTTTTGTTCTGCTTTTATCTTTTCTGTCTCATTTTGAATGGGGCACTGCTTACTGATAGCAGTGTTGGACAGAGTTGTCCTGTCTCTAATGGAAGGGAAGACAGGGCAGAAAAATAATCTGATTTCAGATGCATACATACCTATACAGAGGACAAGTTTACTGTACAGAGTCATATATGCCTAGCTATATCTACAAATATGCATGCATTACGTATGTCATATAGGGTGTCCTTATAAATTATACATGTATTCATAGACATGTATGTATATCTATAAATATACATTCATATATGATTTAAGTGGGAAATGCAAGAGTTCATACAGAGTTTTTAAATTAAACTATTCTCCCATACAACATTAAACCACAAAACTGACAAGGATCTACCATCAAGTATTTTCTGTTTTGCAGTGGTAAAGCATAAAACAAGGCCTACGTATTACATGCAATATGGCGACATGGTTAAAACACCAATTTCAGTTATAAGCCTGTTCACTGTTGTCGACCCCTCTAACCATTTCAGCAGCATCTAATATATCCCGAGATCTTTAAAAAGGGTACGATCAAAACACATTGCAAAACAGCAATCAGAAGATCGTGTATGAGCAAAAAGCAGCTAGGCAACAACATGCCATAAATACCAAGCAGAGCTGCAGCAGGGGGCTGCCTTGGTGCCCAGGCACAGGGACACAAAATGGAGAAATCCTGTTGGGACTCTTCGGTAAATTACGTCCCCAAGGGATGGTCCCCAAGACAGAGCAAAACCACAGAGCAACCTATGCACCTTTATGAGATGGTCATATGGAAGGTATTATCAAATTGAAAAGCAGTATTGTTATTACCACTGCTACTGGCAGCTGTGCAAACACAAGGAACCATCTGCTATCATTTTATAAGCGCACGGGTGATCTGGGACAACACTGGGCTAAAGACATGCTCTTCCTAAGTAAGTGAAGTTGGCTTAATTTCTAACATTTCTGTCAACAAATCTGTGGGCTAGGGTCGTACTCTTGAGAAATTCCCAACTTAGTTTCTGCATGTAGGTGTTACATCAATGGTTTTTCCGGCCATAATATTTAAGCCCTCAGGACAATGACTGCAACTCATGGATCTTAGGGGATGATGTGCTCAAACATGATTTTGTGGTAGGTGCTGACACCTCAACAGCAACCGCTATAAAAAGACAATGCACGTGACAAAAGAAAAAATAGCATATTTTTGCAACCTAATCCGCAACAGTATCCCATCTAAAATTCATACACTGTTTTGGTGTTTTTCTGATTTGCTGGCACTGGCTTGCATCATATGTCATGTCAATCTATACTCTATTAAAAGCATGCCACAGTCTTACAGCACATAACACAATGTCGCAATTCCTACAACAAATACACAGTTATCTTGAACTGACTATTCATTGCCAACTCACATGTCAGAAACGTAGGCTCCTGAGGAAGAAAAGCAGCTCAGCAACATACAGAAAATGGAGGCTGGTGTTATTACATATAGCAAGAAGCTACTTAAGTATTATTATTTCTTGTCAGCCTTGTTGTCTTGTGGAGGTTACAGCAAACACTGGCTATTTATTCTGAAAACAGACTAAAAATTGTGGTACAAAATGGAAAATCACATCATACAAAGGAAAGAATACTAGAGGTAGGAATTGATTTATGGATCTCAGTAAACTAAAATTCATGTCTTAATACTGTGACTTGGTACTTCCACGAAGCTTCACATTTCCAAAGAACAGTACAAACATTGCCTAATTGATCCTCATGAATAATTTACTGTTGGAAATGACACTATAACCCTTGCCTTTTCAGTGTATCACTGAATCTTCTGCCTTATTTTTAAACTGTGGATTCTGCAAGGCATAAACATAAGCATGATTTAATAATTTCATAGAATTTCAGTTCTGGAATAGTCCACTACAACTTAGTGGAAGCTGCTTATCTTATCACAAAACACTTGTCGGTTCCTCCCCATGATGAAGAGTATTGCTCACATAAATATGCTACCTTTGCACATGCATTGTATCCAGATAAGTTTGCATATAAAATGCACAAAATCCTTTAATCTTTAAAAAAGTACTTCCTCAGTAAAATGTTGTGAACCTCTCATTAGTGACTATTCGCAACAACACATGGAAATCATTGCTACGATTTGTTTGCTACACGAACTCATTGCTACCAGGAATCAGAGGCCACGATTTAAGTAGACTTCAAATAAAGGAATAGACATTTACACAGAAACACCCATAATTACATCAGACAGCCTAAAGACAGCAAAGACAGCATAAAGCTAATTATCAGGGATACAAAACCCCATGCTTCAGACATTAAGCCAACCTTGTGTCTGTTAGGGCAGTGGTGTTGTTTTTTTTTTTTTTTCCTACACGCATCAATATGTTTTATACTTACAAATGTCCGATAGGATACAGCTTTAAAAGAACAGTCTGGTATGTCATGGCAATTCTTAACTTCTTAAAGCTGTAGAAGAGATTTTGCAATATTCACTGTGAAAGCCCAAATCAACTGGAATTCAGTAGCAGCACAGTAATTATTTTTGTTTTAAATGAATGCACAATATCATCAATAGTGTTAATAATTTAATTGCATTTTTGATGGGATTTTTTTATTATTAAACACGACAATTGTCTGCTACACAATTAATTCACTTTCACTTAATTGGTACCTAAAACATAATAATCATGTTACCATTCAAAACTTTTTATATGACAATCATTAAACGTTCTTTAGTGTGCTGTATATTTTGAGCTACATGTATATTTTAATAAACTGAGTGAAAAATTTATAGGAAACCTTTTTGCATCTTTTCAAGCATGAAACTGCCTTACTACAGATGAAGGAGTATTCTGCAAAAGTGCGTAATGCTATGACAGCTCCAGAATTATGCAGATAACAGAGCACTGTACAAACACACACACAAAAAGAGGAGCATTCTACCTTGTGTTCTTATACTCCACAGATTTTTCCATTAAACTAACAAAAAAAAAAAATCCTTGATGTCTTTGAAGTCTTTCTCCCTCCTCCATACACAAGGGCACAAACATGATTTCACACACACACAGAGTTTCCCGAACTATAAACTTTTTCCACCTGCAAAGTAAATTATAAATTACAGCCTCTGGAGGCTAACTACTGATATTCCCTTAACGCATATGGTCAATAACAATATATAGTTTCATGGCTAAATAGTAAGCCTGTAATTTAATCATAGGGTCCTGCTGCCATTTATAAATTGCTCCAGCTTTTATGTCAGCATCACACCTTTTGAAATGCAGAATGTATTATTCTAAATGTACAAGGACTGCACGGCAGTATCCACCTAAACATTAACTCAAAGGGTTATTCTTTCTGGTCAAAGTTGCTGAAGCAGTTCACCAGGTTGAGACATTTCTTGAAGGGTGGAGAGGCAGGCAGACTTACCTTGTACTTAAAGGCTAAGACCTAACAGAAACCAGACAAAAAATGTGTCTTGGATCAAAGGTCGCCTTTCTCTTACTGCTCTTGCAACATCTTGTATTTTGTACTGGGATAAAAGGGTGTCCGAATTCTAGCTAGCCTTGTAATGTAAGCCAGCACCCTTCCTAGTAAGCAGTGTTTTCATGTGACATTTAGTATTCATATCCGACATAAAATTACAATTTGAAAACCATATGCCCACAAGGTCAGGGAAAGCCTAAATGAAACCAACAGAAAAGCATTAGGTCAACATGAAAAAAAACCAAAACAAAACAGTGAAAAGTGGGGGTTATGGGAGAAGAAAATTTATTTCCACTGCTGTGGATTTTTTTTCCATGAGAAGTTCTCAAACTGTCAAAGTTCAGCAAGTGTGATATGCTGTATTGTGTATATAACATCAGCAAACACATCATGGTATCACCAACTGACAGCATAGCACTACTGTGGAGGACAGGGATTTCAAAAGTCTTCCAGAAAGAGAGCGTGATATACTTACCATGGTTTCTATACATATTGTGATTCTTTTAATAAACATTAGGTTTGCTAGGCTACCACCATAATAACCATTCTTCTAACGAGGAAGCCCTAGTGAGAGGATTTGCAGGTTTTCCCTATGTGAACAACACTACTTAGTCTTTTAACAGTTAGAGGAGATGAAAAAGATGGCACTTGGCACAGTTTGATAGTTCCACTGTTTTCTTTATTTAGGAGTTCGCATCAACACCTTACTGCTCTTCAGGGAATTTTTTTCCAGGTCGATTCCAACATAACGCTTTAACAGCAGCAGAATTAGCATTGTCTGTCTCTCACCCTCCATTTCTCAGTGACCTTGGACACTTACGATAGAATCTGTAAAATTTATAGAAAGGGGGACTACCCTGAGAATTGTGATCACCAGAGCTTTAAAGAAAGTTTCCCTGAATATGAACTGATTCTTCAGATTAATAACCAAGGAGAATGCATGATGAATGGATATTATGATTCTTGCAATTGAGACCTGAAATATAACTTAAAAAAAATAAACCAGATTAATTCCATGTGGCTAGCATTGTGGCAGAAGCAATGGGAACCACAGCCTCATCCTAGATAAAGGATCTCTGAAGGGAAAAGTGTTAGTCAAACTTTATACTCAGCGCCATTCGTCTTGTCTGTCTGAGGGGACTGTACAGCTGACTCACCATTTGACCTACCAATTTGTAACTGGAAATACATATCTCTGCTTAATTTTCGGTAGGGATATCTATTCAAGAGTCTCGTATTCAGTCCAAAATCTGAAGACAGTCAGGATATACATTCTGCATTTAAATATCTATGGTATTCCACACAAGTAGAATAAATTTGTACCCAAATTAAGATAAATCCAATTCTAAATAGCTTAGGCCTCACTCTCACTGCCTGCCACACGGGTGCTAAAAGGATTGTAAAATGCTGCTACCAGGATTCCACTGGATTCTACTGAACCTCTCTCTTTCTGTATATGTATATATATTTACTCCACAGAGGTGTGAATGACTACAAAACCAAAAGGCAAAAATGACTCCAAAGAATTAGTTTAGATACTATCTGCAAACGTTATTTCTGTTGCAATTCTTGTATTCTTCAGAAATTACTCAGTTTGTACATGCACTTACATGTACAAAGCCGATAGAAACATAGGAGAGAAAAGCATTGTTTATTGAAATGGATCTCATTTTGGAGCAGAATCATAAGGTAAAAGTCCTACTTCCAGCACATACCAATGAGACAACTTGTCATGTTTCACAGGTTCATGAACATAAGGTAAAGATCTTTCAGCTTTATGTCTAAAGCAATCACAGAATACCCCAAGATGGAAGGGACCCATCAGTATCATCAAGTCTAACTTCCTGCTCCTCGCAGGACTACCTAAAACTAAACCATACAACTCAGACCATCATCCAGATGCTCCTTGAACTCTGACATTGCTCCTCCCTTCATTGTACTTTTGGCTTTGTGCAAACTAATATTTTAATTTTCTACCAGGCCGATGCAGAAACAAGTCAAAACCCACTGCTTACATTCTAATCCAATGCCAGCTGTTTTCATGGAGACTGGCTGTCAGCCAGCCTCCTGATGGATTCTTCTGTGGTTTGTATGAGCAGAGGTCACAGACTGAACTCCTGGGGAACACAACAACATACTTCATTATATGCTTAATAATGTAGCTCCAAGATAATTGAGCAAGCATTTCTCTTTCAATGTTCCTCCAATACAATAAAATGTGAGTTGGCCTCAGTATAAATTCTGAGGTTCTAAGTGGAATGGCCTAGGTTTAGGTTTAGATCCCTGCATCTGTTAGTACTAAAATACCTCCATTACTCTATTTAAGCATATGGAAAAGATTCTGTAAGTCTCAGATTATTAAAATACATTTTAACAATGCTCTTTCTCTTGCTGCTTCTTTTCTGATTTAATCTTTTTGCCTCAAAATGTTTTCCTGAAGGATGCAGAACGAACAATGGAAACATCATTCAATCCTGTTTGCGTATAAAGACCTTTTGACTTTGTACCACTGACACTTTAACAGGCTGATGTCACTAAAATTAATAAATTCCATCCAACAGTTGGACCCTAGCCACAGAAAAGTGTTATGAAAATGAATGATATAGCAGATGTCATTCATATATCAGGGTAGGAAGAATCATTGTTTTCCACTCTACAGAATGTCCAAACCTAATCAGATAACGGAAGACTTCCTGTTCCGGGAAGGACATCAGATTATCAGGAGATATTCAGTGCATGAGAAAACTGGACAACATGGTCAAAGCAGGCAACTTAGCCATGTCTGTAAGTTTATAAAAAGTATGCTTATAAGCATACTCTCTCTCTCCATAAATACCATCAACCTGCTTTTCATACAAACTTAGGAAGCCAAGCATTGCTTTAGTTATACAAATACAGAATCCACCTGTTTCGTTTCCTTGATTAGCTGAGGTCAGTGGCAACACAAGGATACTAGGTTAAAACTAAGCCTTACAAAATACATTCGACTACATCCTTATGCATAAAAAAAGCATAAGGAGTAACTATCTCATGGGAATTTATTATCATAACATACATTTTCAAAAAATACAGCTGAAATGGGCACGTAGATTACTTTCTACAGCTGGATTTTTCAAACTTGATTATGTATAAATCCACTAAATATTCTCAGGTTTGCTCTACTTTCTGAAGCATTGAGTCATTCCATTCTACCATATCTGAGCCATTTATAATACAGTACTATATTATTGTGCTTGGCCATTTTTGTATGAGTAATTTATTTACAAGCAAGAACACTGTAAACACCAAATTACGGCCAGAAGAACAGATAAGTCATCTGAGCTGCATACAAACACTACTTTATATACTGACTTTATCCAACATATCTCTGTGTCCCTATAGCGACACACTGGAGGATTAGAAGAGAGATACCTGGTGTTTGCTTATTGTACAAAAAAACTCAGTTGTGTCATCTGAAGGAACTGCTTAAGCTTCCTGGTAAAATAAACGAAATAATTTTACATCAGAAGGCCAAAACACGCAAGCAGTCAAAATTCTCCTTTGTTTGCTTGTGGTTTTTTAAAGTGAGAAAAAAAGGTTCAGGCTTGACCCTAAATGGCTTTAATCTCTTTGCAATGAAATCACCCAAAGATATAAATAAACTATTCTAAATAAAGTTCAGACTGACTGCAGCTTTAGATATGTCTACTAATCTATGTGACTGTCAGCCAAAATAAACTAACCTCCAATAGCAGCCATTTTCATAAAAATAATTATTCCAATGTCAACTACAAAAGACAGGTGCACTCTCACCATTCTTTCACCTAGACCTTTCAACGAACTTCTCAAATAGGCTGTAGTTAGAAAACCTTAAAAATAAATCTATATTTGAAGATTTGCTTTCATTTCACTTTATAGGCTGTGAGGTTGGTTGTTTGGGTTGTTTTTTTTTTTTTAGTAAACTAAAGGAACTAGCAAGAAAAAAATAAAGGATTCCTGAGCAACTTACATACACTACAATTTGATACAAAAATCTAAGAGGAAACTCAATGACGAAATGAACAGCATTGAGCCTCATGTGCTAGAACACGGAACCAAGGTACTGGCAAGCACCTGTTACTCACCTTAGGGATTTGGCTTTCGCCACTCTTCTGAAAAGTTGCCCGTATTTAGTTGCTGTAAATCTTTGAAAAACAGTTTCTGTAGCTTACTGCAGACTTTTATTTTAGTTGCCAATGCCTGCAAGATTCAGTCCAGACTGAGAATAGGATAGTTCAGTTGCAAAGGACCTACAATGATTATCTATAGTCCAACTGCCGGATGGAACACACTACAGTCAAACCTAAGTGGACTTCCCAATGCAGCTGCAGCTCTTGGCTGCTCCAAACTGTCTACTTCTAATTGTAGGCATAAATGTTTATTCAGGCCTTGCATGGGAATTTCTGCATACCAATTTTCTGTGCTATGCAGACATACTATAAGCAAGTATGACCACTTCTCTGCACTGAACGGAGCATGAAGCCCATGGGGAAAAACAACAGCAGGCACGTAGCTGAGGTCTGTATTTTGTAAAGCACGGAGTAAACATGTGGATAACTATTAATTACAGAGAAGCAGATCAGTTTCATAGTTAAGATTTGTATTTTGCACTTGTAAAAAGGATTCGAACTGCTTGCTAAATCTAAAACAGGTTAATTCTAAAATTTGTAAGTAAACCCACTTTGTTATTTTCTGAGGTAAAACTGATAAAAAATTGAGTTCCGCATTCAAAATGTAAATTGGACTGCACACGCCTATTGCAGGTAAAGCTCCAAACTTTTAGAGAGGAATTTCAAACAATGTCCAGCATTATGAATCTCAGCATTAATAACTGTAGAGATCAGAATCAAATGAAATTCAAATGTGTTAAGACCTGAATATGTATTGTTAAGGCATCAGAACAGCCAGCTGTGTTGCTGTCACAGTGATGGCATGCTGCAGGAGACAGCTGAGAACCACACACAACCACCTGAGCTGGTGCTAATCCAAGCTAAAAAACCCACATGGAGCAATGTAGCACTGGGAGAGACAATTTCAGGTCCTCAGCTACTTCTGGTTCCAGAGCTTTTCTGGCCTTTCCTGCTATGCTGAAGGTCTCTGTTCCTCATGCAATTTCATGGGGTAGGTATGGCCTGAAGTGGAAGAAAGTGTATTTGAAAACAAAAATAGAAGAGTACGCTTACAACTCAGGTTTATCTAAATTAATGCTACAAACGCATTTTAATTGTAATTATGTACTTCATGCAGAGGTTCTTAACGACTTTGTTTATTGCTAGGGTGGCTACACTTCCTTGTTGCATACCACTCTGAAGTTGGCTGCAAAACTCTAGATATATTTTCCTCTTTGTTGGCAATCTTAAGTTTCACTGAATGGCACTGCTGACAGACTATTCAGTCCTCTACCTCTGCTTCCATGCCTCAGCTCAATTTAAGTCCAGATATACTAATGCAGTTTTCTAGGTTTGTAATTCTTCTTTTTGGAATGACTATTACATTTTCCTGCATTTTAAGAAGGCTAATATGCATTCTCAAACTTATTTCCTTCCTGGCTTAGTGTTTTGTATGAGGGGGGTAGCAAAAATTGCTTGATTAACATAACAACAGTTTGCAAGGGATAGCTATAAACTAGTTGTGAAGAGGTTTGGCTAACGGTAATTTGTATAGAGGAATATACTTTAAATATATGGGTAGGGAAAAATCATAATGCTCAAGGCAAGGCTTTGCTACAGAATAAAGATCCATCTCCTTCTGCTCAGAAATACAATAGTTACCTAACATCACAACATTCCAAGAGAGAATTGGAGCATATACTATTCAATTTTACAAAACTGTTGAATTGTGCACTTGAGACAGTAAATATGGACAGCATGATAGACAGACTTTTTATTCCAGCAAAACTATTTCTCGTTGATATTCTGTGTCTGTGATGCATCCAAATAGCTGCCCTGGGGCAAGACCCCAGTGTAATCAAGCTGTCAGGTTTAACATAGATATTCTATGAAAATAACTTAAATAAATTAAAGATCATGGCTAGTTGCAAAGTAGTCTACTCACTATTTTACAGGCAGTTCAGGCATCTTTTTTTCTCTAAAATAGCAGGTTGCCATCAGATATTTAGAGGGTTAGTTTCATCACCAGCAGGATAAACAAAACAACATTCCTCAACATTTAAATCCCTTCCCTGTCTATGTCTTAACAAATTCAAGGCAGAATGAACTACTTGTCCTGTCATCATACTACACGGGGTATGAGTCCTGTCAATTTATTGGACTAAACCACTCTGTTCAAACAAACCTCAATACAGCTTCAGGTTTACTTCATGCACCTGCCTGCTTCATTATTTGGAGAATAAAAAAATGTTTTGGGAAATTAATATCCAACCTAGCAAAGAATAAGTTGCAGGACACAAAAATATTATTTCCTTATTTTAAAGCATTTGCATGGTCTTAATTAATTTGCATCCCAAAGGATTAAAATTTTAAAGAAATAGTCCCTCAGCCTCTTAATGTGCTGGATTCTGTTATTCTGCCTAAGCTGATATAATTGACTTCGAAATAAAATGTTATTTGCAAAAAGAATATTTGTATTTCTTGGTTACTATAATTTTGAAACAACAAATATATAGCTGTATTGTATTTCTCTGGACACTCAAAGCAGAACAAAGAACCTGAATTGTAAGTGGTATGAAAGAATTTCTCAATACCAGGTATTTTGGTTTTGTTGTTTTTAAAGGGGGGAAAATACAGACAGCAAATAGCAGTAAAGTTTGTTTTCTAGAGCAAAACATGAAGTCAGCTTTCCAAAGCACTTGCCTTTCTCAGAAAAACAAGGAGGTCAGAGCAAAGCCTGCCACATCCTGTTGGTTCAGTGGTCAGCAATGGTACAGAGCTTTCAGTCATTTGGATGTTTTTATGGGAACTACAAAATTAGAGAACTGACAATTGCAGGTATCAGTAAAACATGCTATTTTTCTCAAAATTCATTTTAGTTGGTCAATCTTGTCAACACTAAAAATCAATAGGTACTTGATATAGAAGTCACATTCATCCCTTTCCATGTGCTGCAAACCATGGCTTACCTTTGGTAATAAAGGCTAATATAAAACTTTATTTCTTCTTCTGTGTTATACTGTCAAAATATTTTAATCCGAGGCTTGAACACAGCTTGCTAAATAAACCTGCATTTGCTTTTTCTTGTTCTGAGATTAGAATAGTCTATGTCAAAATGACAGTCTAGCAATTAACTCATTACTCAACACCAATAAGATTGCAAGAATCAGATCCTTAGTATGTCTATTTGAGACATGAATTTGAATGAAGGGGAATAAAAGTAGCAACAGTTCAACAAAACTACTGAACACATACTGAACTTTAAACTTCTTCTTAATTACTGTGTGGCACATAGGCCAAAAGTATAAGCAAGTCTTATCCTGCAGCAATATCCAGTTTACAAGTGACTGCCCTATATAAATCAAATTACAGTAAGAGGCAGTCACAATAAAACACAGGCAATATACAGTTTAATTAAAGCAAGTCTCTAATGATGTCATCAGTAAACCGCAGTTCATGCTTTGTAAATAGCAATTACTCCAGAACTGCTAAATTATTAACTTAATCCTATTTATCTGCTCTTCAGTATAAAGCTCTCCTGTTTAAGTTGTGGACTATAGTCCATCATGAATTTAAACAGCATAAACATAATAAGGTTAATATAGCTGAGTGTCAATACACAACAAGGTTTTAACTGTGACGTTTGTATTGAAGGAAGAGTGCACCTGAAGAATAACAATTTGTTACTTTATGGACAGCCATTCAGGGGTTCTTACTAAACAAAATCTAAACTAAAGACTATACACACAAAAGAGTCATAGTCATTGCAGCGCTCACCTTAGTTTTCAGAAACTAGCAGAATCCATAACTGCATGCTAGGTGCTTTAAATATTTATACAATGCACAGAACAAAATCAAGCACCTCAGTGTGGAATTTTGAACAGCCAACAAGTTGAGAAGGTAACCACCAAAGCTAGCCAGTTAAAAAATATTAAAGAATGATGCATGTCTTAAATTTCATCTCTTTCCAGGATTAAGACTTCTAATTGCAGATTCCAGAACATGCTTGGTTTAGGATTGATAGCCTACAATATTTACTATGCTTAACTGCTGTTCCTTATAAAAAAGGGAACAGAGGCCCCTGCTTTTCTTTTAGAAGAATGAAGAATTGTAAAAGTTGTCAGTGCAATGCAACAGGAGTAGACCAACAAAACGAAACAACTGGTGCTGAGGACCCAACACCTATGCATGTTACACAGGGATTTACTTCAGACTTGTTCTTGTCTGATCCAATGAGTTGAACACTTTTGAGCATCTCTTTCTGTCTACTTTTATGAATTGTGCCTACTTCTGGGCATGTGTAAAAAGATGACTTTAAAATGCCTTGCAAATCTTACTATTGAAACCTCATGCACCTTAAGCGAAACTTTCCAAGAATGCACTTCCGAACTGGGGCATCCAAGGTCTCCTCAAGTTTCTTTCAAGCATTCCTTCTGATGATTTGGGACAAAAACATAGCTATAAAACATGTAAGTAGGAAAACAAGTTCACGTAGAATTTATTGCCTTGGAGGCCTACAAATATCTGAAGCTACACTCTCCAGTTACTTGATGTTTGTGCGTATTTGTATCTCCTCTTTTAGCTGTATGACTTCTTAGAAAGTAACAGAGCATGAACTGCCTTTTCATCACACCATTTTTATGTTGGTGAGACTCCACTGAATTTAGTGAAATTCTGTTGGCAAATAAAATGAAGAATAAGGTCCACAGGGTAAAAATCCTGGGCCAGCTAGTTTGAATGAGTTTTCCAGAATACCTGAAATCCCTATAAATTGCATGAGAGAACTTAAATTCAATCATATATGAAAAATAAATAAGAGGCTAGTTTCTTCTACTTTGGTCACATTGTAAATATAGAGTAACTGATTTCACAGGGACTAGCTGTAGAAGAAACAACTCAAAGCACACAGAATAGCACACACAGAATTGCTATTACCCTTAAACCAGTATTGATTCCCAATGTTTAAATACATGGAGACACATCTATGGATAAAAACTTGCTGATGTTCTATATCTGTGTGAACATGTGTAGAAGCTTTACACTTTGTTAATTTTGTGTCTAATTAATGCAAAACTTGCAAACCCATATTTTATAATTAAACTTCTTTGTCATTAGAGGCACACTGCTAAGACACTTCACAAATATGTCCAATTTCATCTGCAAAGAATGACAGACTATAAACAGCACATTAAGCAATTTGAAAATCATTTGGGAAAACACTCAAAACTTAATTACAGAGTTCAAATTATTGAAATTGCTCATGCCTGTGTTAAAAAAAACACACCACACAAACCACAAAAACCTTGAAACTCTCCAATAGAAATTATTGACCCATTCTTGTAAACCTAATCTAAGAAATACAATTTGTCTTGAGGCTTTTCTTAAGAATAATAATTTAAAACTGTGCTGGTCCCCAATAAGTAAGGCTCCAAGACAGTTTTGATCCATTGATGAATTCTTCCTAATATGTTCCCTGAGGTACAGTTTTCCTAAATCTATTAGACATTTACAGTCTTTCAGGATGTGCTGCCTGAAATGTTCTATCACACTGTATTAACTTGACAAGGTAATGCAGTGCTATCTTTTATTTTCATAGAAAGAACTATGTTTGACCTTGGAACTAGTAACAACAGTTTATTACCCCCAACCTTACTAGAGGGACGTTCTGATACATTACTGCAAATTATTGCACTAGATATATGATACACATAAGATGCATGTAGAAAGTTACGGGGGGGGGGGCAATGTTATTCAGGACAAGATCCTGGATGTACCAAAACTCATAATATTGTTTCTACCTAATACTCAGTTCTTCAAAGAAAGGCAAAACAAAGCACTCCATAATGATTTAGCCATTTATAAAACACAGTTAACAGAAGCAAAAACAGTTCCCATTGTTGCTTAGTGGCTTCTCTAGGTTGTCCCTATCAGCATGGAATCATGGTACTAACTCGTCTTGCAATCATAAATGATCTTGAACCCTAGATACAATTATTCTTCTTCCCATACACACACTTACATTTTTGTGGTGATAAAACAAACTCCAGTCCCTCCCCGCTTATTCTGCAACAGCCTCTGGAAGAGTACTTTGAGTATTATCACACTGAGTACACGAAGCACAGTTGTAAACTCTCCCATGTAACAGATTTTGTGAGTTTATGCATCACAGTAAGCTTCCAGGAATAAGAGTCATTTGTGCATTAATCTTCATCGTAATAACCCCTTTGCTCCAAATAAATTATATACATATACATATCCATGTCATAAGACAATATGCTGCAATATGCTAGAAAGAAGGATCCCCTTTCATTTTTCTTTTTCAGACTCTCCACTTCAATATTTATCAGGAAGCCAACACAAAGTGTAATTAGTAAGCACAAGGAACACAACCAAAATTAGGGTTCTTTTTTACCCTTTAGATATTCCTGTAGGGACATATTTATGTATATTACTTTAAAATATATATATTAAAGTAAGTAAAAATAGAAAAATTTAAAATGCTTCGTAATTGAAAAATGCTACATCTGCAGTATTTTAAGCAGCAATTTAAGATTTATTGTTCTCTCTTTTTCCAGAGTTTTTATAATTACCTATGTTACAGCATTTTTTAGGATTCCTTTTAATGAGTTTTTGTTGAAATAATGAACACTAAGTGACTGTAAGACCCTGTGACTTGCTAGAGAGATCAACCATTACCAGTAGGCAAGGCACGTCTCCAACCATAGCACCAACTTCTAGTCTAGGTGACATTCATTGAAATTATGAGCGTCTGCTTAAATTAAATCCTGCAGAGATATTCATCTGCTGACAGTTAAGCATGTATATATTACTGATGTAATACATAGGATTCGTCCCTTGCCTGAAGTTGACTATAAGTCCTTGCAGTATTGAGGCTTTATTTTGGATTTATCTCATTATGAGAAAGGGCAGATTTAGTCTCAATATTATTTAGAACAGATGTATATAGTGAAAGTAGAAAGGCCACATCTATGAAAGCTTTTCTTGATCTATCACAACTCCCTGAGACTTCAAATATCCATAGCAGGATTCAAACTCCATCCAGGTATCCAAATGTTAAGGCTACTCATTTTGTAAAAAATTAATTACGACTGAATGAAAGAACTCTCTGAACATGTGGTTTTGAGATCTGCCAACATCCAAGGTCAATTTATTTTTTATTAATCTCTGTTTGTAAGATGTCTTAGACATTGTGTAAATGTCCTTTCAAAAGACTCGAGAGTTGAGAGAGGAAAAGATGCAGGCAGTGTTCAAAGAATGCCACAAAGCAAAGTTTCTCTTGTCAAATAAAGGAAATATGGCGATTCCAAAGTCACTAACTTTTTCTTTAATGCATTTTACAGATTTAAAAAAAAATATCTAATCAAATTTAAGATTTAATTGCAAATATCCTTCCTTGCTAGCTTTGTTTTTGTCCCCAGAGCAACCATCTTGCTTTTCTTTTGACAATTCTCTCAGAATTAGGAACTTTACAGTTTCTTTGTTTTCTCTGTGTTGCATAGTAGAATAATTCTTTGGGTGCTACTGGGATCAACAAAGATCACTGGATTCAGGTGAAACTGAGAACAATCAACCACTGTGCGACAGCAACTTCCTTTGCTCTCCTCTCCCTGAAGCTAATAGCTAAGCTCCCATTGATAAAATCAGAATTTCACTCCATCTTGCAAGCTAACGGTTTCTTGAAGGTTTGACAGAGCAATGTTGGTATATATCATAAACACTCACTAACTTTTAAAGCTAAAAAATGTACACAAACATTTATTTTTTATGAGTTAGAATATTAACATAACTATTATTTTATTGGGAAACAATACTGAACATTAAGAAATATCTAATTAGGAATAGCAAAGATTCTATTTACAGGTTATTTTCTAAATAAACAACAATGTCTTCCACAGACAGGGAAGCCATTGCGTTTCTAGGAAAAGTATTTGAAGACCAGTTACCAACCGGAATGGTCTAAGTGGATATATCAGGAAAGCTAAGGTGGTGAACACTAGCAATAAATTAAACAGGTTAAACTCAAATTAGATTATTTCATTTCAGATGTTAAAATGCCTTAAATTCTGAATACCAGCACACTAGAGGTCACATTACTCAGGATGCGAGTAATGTGACACCCACAAACGGATTTATCATTCTTTAATTCATGTTCTCCAATTTCACACTTTCAGTTGCCTCAACTGAGCTTTTTCTAAGTCCCAGCATACAGATACAAATTCACTGCTGACAGCCTCTACTCTTATTTGTAGTCTGAAATACTCTAGCATCACTTTTCAATTGTGGCCTCTCCCCACAACCTTCCCCCCCCCCCATCATGCTTTTCCTGACAGATTAAAGGTCTATCAGAATATCATTCTCCAGGAAGGATCCTGAATAACATCAGGCAAAAAAATAGACCTGACAAAGTTCTCCCATATACACACTCCTTTCACCCACCGTTCAACCAGATGATGATTTTCTGAAGTTTGTTTCAGTTTATTATTCTAATCTAAAAGGCTGAACATCAGTTAATTTTTTTTAAGCCATAATCATGCAAGACACTATGGTCAAATGACAGTGCTGAAGACAAAGTACGTTAAATCAAGCAATGGGAGATTATCTGTCAACCTTGCAATCTCATCAAAAGCACCAGCATGGTTGTTCAATATCTGTTTTCCATAAAAATCATATCAATCAGCACTGATTGTTAATTTTGTTCCTACTGTTTCCACCTTAACCAGTCTTTCAGTGCATTAGAGCTGATCTTCAATTAACATATCTGGGATTACTTGTGGCATCATGTTTAATCTCAAATTATTTACTCAATATTTGGTTTCCTCTCCACTCTTCTGGAACTTTCAATGGCAGTTTGAGATTCATTAAAAAGAACACTGATAGTTCTCAGAACTTATTAGGCAACTTTTTTAAGAATCCCTGGTATATCCAGACATGGTATTATATTATATTATCCAAACATTATAAATTTTATGGTATTTTGCATTCTTCCTTGTGACTCCAAGTATTAGTTTTGAGTAACAGAGAAATACATTGCTATTTCTTTCCAAACACAGAAGAAAAATACATCAGAGTTGTATCCATAATGGGTAATGTAAGCATCACCTTCCTTCAACTTTTTTAGCCCTAGTTATTAACATTTAGGCTTTTATAGGTTTTTAAGGTTATAAACTTCGTCATTTAGTTCAGTTGTGAGTGAATGAACCCAAGTTACAACTCAATATACAAATTCCACCCTTATCTGCTTCATTTTTGTCCCTGAGAGGAGACTGTAAAAGCTCCTTTGTGAGACTGTCATGAAAAGCAGTGATATACATTCTCAGCAACTCAAAGTAGCTCTTATTCTAATCTTACAAAGTGTCTGATCTGGAATCCACTATAGTTCTGGGGGAAAAAAACCGACATGAATTTCCATGGGTTTTTTCACCTTACCAGTATAAACCAGAAGTAACGACACCAAAATCTGTAGAGAAGCATCAGTTCGACTAACATGTTAGATCAGAATTAAGTTCTATTTGTTTGTAGCAATCCAGACTGGGCTAAGCCTTACTTTATTTCACTGTCAGTTAAGGCAACAGGAGTCCTGTCCTGATTACTGAGTGCTTTATATAGCATGTCATCTCACCTTGCAGTCTGTACTTACATTTTCCTCTTGTACCTATGAGAGTGCTGCAGAGCTGCTCCCAAAGGAAGGTCATATTATAGTCATCCTGGAATACTTAAAAACCGATGACATGCATACAAAGTCAGGAATGAGATAAGATTTTAATATTAATGCAAAGATTTACAGAGGTTTTTTACAATATATTCCTTAAGAGTCAAAAAACTGTAGCATTATTGTACTGCAACTGCCACTCAGTTTAAATTTCACGAGGTTTTCCACATCTTGCTAAACTCACTAACAGAAAAATCTCCAAACTTTTGCTGTCCCAAACCCCTGTATTAATAGAAACATATGTACACATAAACCAACTACAAGAGTTAGATCATATTATCACTCACTAAGAATCATTTTTAAAGTGTGTTTACATTTATTGCATATGAGCGTAGTGGTTTCTTTCCATTACTGTGAATTATTTACATTAGAAGTGTTGATTCATGAAACATAGGTTTCATCAAGCTTGACCTATGTGAAATGCATGCATCTGATGAAGTTCTCTGAACTATTGATTTTTGTGCGTCCATTTGTCTCACACTCACTCTGTTCTGAGTACTCTCTGAAGAATAATACTGGCATCTGTTTTAAGTATAAGCATTCCAAATTACTGCATAGATGCCTTACAGAGTAGTTAAGAAAAATCAGTGTTTTCTATGTAAATAACTACAAAGCTTTGCTACTTTCTTTAAAGTATTTATACCTTTAATAAAGATTGTTTTATTTTATTTTTACTCCAATATTTCTCCTTTACTTCAGCTACTGCAGTCCAAAGTATCATAATATTCTGCTGCTGTTTAAACTTACCACTGGTGTGAATTCCTTTGTTATGGGTGGCTTTCGTGAGGAACACACATTTCACATTGTGTTTACTACTGAGAAGTGAGATTTTTGAATCTGAATCAAGTACCAAGACCTTACTACACATTTAAATATATTTTCACAGCTTTTCTAAAAATGGTGCAAGGGTGTCACCCAAGCAGACCACTTCCAAATTATTTCAGATTAGCCTTTTAAAATACTTTTTAACTTCTATGGAAATTAAGATAAAATTTCTGTAATTAGGATGCATTCTTTCCTTCTGAGCACAGAACGGCAATAATAACCTTGTGCTAAAGCTATGAGAATGGTAAAATGTACTGTTCATGTCCACAGCCTGGATTTCTTCAAAATTAATTTCTGTTAATAGAATCACGATAAGAGACCTGTGGAAGAAAGCTCTTCAGTGTTAATCTGGACCCTTGTCCTATCTCGAACAGATTCAAAAGATATAATTACTTTTGATCATCTTAAAAAGCTTATAAGGAAAGGAAGAATTGCAGCACTGAGAAGAACCAGTCTTGAAAAGCACTGAAGCACTGATTAGATGCCAGTTGAATTATAGACAGTCAGTCAAGAGAAGGGGTGAGGTGACATACACAAGGATGCAGCCAAGGAGAACAGTGGTGACAAATAAGTTGTTTTAGCTGCTAAAGATAAGAACCTGCTAGTGAAGATTCTCTGTACCAAACAGCTGGGGGAAAATGTTTTGGGACAACTTTAATTTTATGCCAAAATTTGTAAAAACCAGTTTGCACTTGTAAAAACCAGCTGGCACAGTGGCTCACTCACGTTAACCCTCTTATTTCATCTCCATGAACTGACAGAGTCTGGTTCATTTTTTTATTTTTGCAAACTGTAGTTATGGGATCTAAGCCTGATGTCTCAACTTTAGTCATCAACAGATCCAGGAAATCACTGGACACACAAGTGTGCAGGCCCAAAAGATTAATAAAGCCAAAATGTTATTCAAAGATAAGCAACAGTCTCATTAAGGCAGAAAACTCTGCTGAAGTCCCCATAGCAGCAGATTCCACTGGATTTGAATGTCAATTTAAAACAATACTAATCAATACCTTTTCATATCCTACAAAAAAATTATAATGAAGGTAGCCCATGCTGTAATCACTGTAAATACCTTCTATGTATAATTTAAAGCTTGCTTTCTCATTTCATGACCTGTTAATTTTATACAATGCGCAAATTGTAGACTATGACAGCAGTAATATGGCTGAGATGTTCAGCTGCATCCCCTTCAGTAAGTGCGACTGCTCAAGCCCTTGTGGTAATTTTTCTCACCCTCCTTCCTGTTATCTGTTATCACACTGCAATAAATGGGATTTTTCTTTTAAGGTTATTCCACTAGAATCATATCGATCAATTCAGAAAAATGCAGAACTGTAATCATGAACTAACTCATCACATCTATTACTTTGCATTTCTCAATTAATTACAGTATCTCAAGAATATGCTATTTTTGGAATATGACCTCCATGTATACATTTAACACTGTTCTTCACAGTAATAATGTAATCCCACCATAGAACATTCAACAGATGCCTTTGCTTACTTAAGACAAGGTGTTTATACTGCCTCTGAAAACAACCCATGCACTTTCTAAAAACACAGTCTTCCACAACACTGTTCAGGGGCTGCAAGTGTGTTGCTTAAGTCCTCATAATATCTTTGTGAGTGAGCATATAGGAGACAATAATCAGTTCAATAACCATTGAACTAGCATCCCCTCTGGGTGAAGCCACAGTCCAATTATAGCATCTTAGTAGAAGAAGATCAGGAAATCAAGAAAACTGTAACCAACAGAAATCACACCAGATCTTGCATGGTATACTATGACTTCAGTTTGTTGCTTTGGTATTTTTTTTAAATATCAAAGTTACTGCTTTGAAAAGTGGAAAACCCCATGAAATCTAATCTCATTTCAAAGTGTTTAATGTTTTATGTTCTACCTGAAACACATCCTGCAGAGGCAGTACCTTTTAATGTTGCAGATGGGTTTTGGTTCAGTTCTGGAGGAAAAAAAAAAAAAGCGGGGGGGGGGGGGGGAATGGAGAGAGCCGCTAACACCACACTCCCTATAGTCTGCTGGTGTTCTCTGAAAGTCTGCTGCCTAGTGTGACCGAGCGTAAGCTGATGCATTAATGCATTTCAGTAGTAATACTCTGTTGCAATTTAGTAGATCTCTTTTGTACTTATAGTTTCAGGTTCTGATTTAATTTCCCCCCCCAATCAACTAGAAGACTGAGTTACCAAGATGGCACTCATAAGTATAAAGGTTAGGTACAACCAAAAGATTTAGACTTTGTCCAAAGTCCTCCCTTGTATTTATGGGCATTTTTTGACATTCCTGAAAGCACTCAGGTCACTTACACCTGGGGCGTCATCTGAATCACGAAAGGGCTATCTCTGCAGCCCATGGCTGGATAGCCAGACCGGCTGGTGTTTGAAGACACAGACTTCTTAAAATAAGATCTCTCTCTACATTCTAGCCAAACTTGCCTGGAGTAAAATCATTACAGCCCCTGTAGTCTTCCTCTGGGAGGCTCTAAGAATGTTTTCAAACGTCTACATTTCAAAAACGCAGAACCTGTTGTCTTGATCCTTTATGTTACTTTGCTAACTCTCTACTCCATAAAACACAGCAGGGCAACGTGGCTAGGTCATTGTGAATTTCTTCTGATAGCTAAATACGAAAGCCTATTGTTACATTGGGATCATACAGAAGACGGGATAGTTCAGAAACTACACTGGCCCCTTCTCCTGGCTGTACAGACTTTGTCCCCATCAGTTTAACTGTATTTGAACATAAACACAGCTGTGCTACAGCTCTATCAGGATCGCTCTTACACTCATAAAAGCCATGAAACATACATTTCAATCTATTCACTCTGCCCTCAACTTTTACCACTGTGCCTTAGAACTGTACCTTGTCTGTTCCCAGACTCCTAAGCACAATCATATTAAGCAGCAAATCAAGGAATTTAACTCTGAATTTGCTAGCATTTCTGAATTTAAAATCAGACCTAAGAGGTATATAAATCTAATTCTAATTTCTTTTATGTAAATTCAAACCACATAGAGAAAACAAAAATCTGTCATTCTGTTTGTTTTGGGGCTTTATAACTGACATCATATTAAGTTATTTAAGCCCAGTAATATTTAATGGGAGTTGTTCTTGTTCTTGCAGTAGTGTTCACTGCAGAAGATACTTCCAGAAGTGTGGTGAAGTCATTGTTTAATGTCTCCCCCGAGACTTCCAGCTCTTAATATGATATTTTTTTTCTTCTCTTGCAATGTTTATTATTGATGTAGAAGCATATTCACACCATAAAAGTAAAGCAGCTGGCTAGCGACCCTTGGGAATACACCCTTGTTAAGGAAGATTTTAGCCCCCTCCCGATAGTTTACTGCATTCAGGTTGATTTACTATGCTGAAAACCAATCCCATTTGAAAGCAAGTTACTTTCTACTCACATACTCATTGTTTTCTAAAGCTCTGTCCCTCTTGGGAGAAAAGGAAAGGCAATATAAATACTTTCTGGGAAAACCATGTGGTAGTCAATGCAATCGCTTGCCCTGAGTTTTGCACTTTTAAGTTTTTGAATGAAGGATAATGGAAATGTAGAACCAAAGCACAAAACAGTGTTTTCAGGGCACCCACACGATCTATACCTTCTATAGGAAACCCTTCTAACCAAGGAATTAGAAATATCACTTGCTCTACATTGCTTATGATGAAGATCTTACTAGAATATTAACTTTCAGGTTGCAATAGTTATTATAAGGTACTATAGTAAGTTGTTCTTTTGCCTGTGAAAGTATTCCTATCTCTTTCCATTTAATTTTAATTTTCAAAGTTTTTGGTAAAGGCTTTTTACCAGTTAAAATTTTCAGGTAGAGTAAGCCATCAGCCAGCACTGGTGGAAAATACCACGTAAAAAAAAAAAGCATTGATTAATTTTGTAATTTGGTAGAAGAATGAATGCAAAATAACTACTTGGCTTACAGGACTAAAACAGGCAAGCAAACCATAGCAATAACCTGGTTGAAAAAACATTACATTTGGTATAATCTACACCCCCTTTGCGTACTACTCATCAGTGACTGAAAGAAACACAGACTGCATCAGGAGAAACACTAGACCAAAACAACCTGCTGCATCTCTCAAAAAAAGCATATAAAATACTTGTACATGAGAACGCTCTCTCTAAAGGAGTTTAGCTAACTCCAAATGCTAGAAAGAGTCAATAAGCTATACCCTAGAAGATATAAAGTCCTGTAAAATGAAGCTAAGAATTAAGGTTGTACAAGATTGGTGAGATTTCCCTCTCGAAGTATTCCGTGATTCTGTTTTCTTGGCTAGAAAGCTGCCTTTCATTAAATGGCCTGTCTTGAGTAGCAGACCCTTCTATTCCTTTCTCTTTCATCTCATTGTCTCACCATGTATGTAAATAAAATGTCTCAGCACTCTGTATTAACTGTACAAAAGTCTGCAGCCCTTAGAAGACTTACCGCATTTAAACCTCCTTGCGGAACACAACATTCATTGGGAAAAAAACTCTTTTACCTCCCTTTCTCCAGCTTTAAATGAAACTAACTACATAGCTGCTTCTTTTGTTTTACGTACGTATAAAATACCTGAAAACCCATGCCCTCCTTTCTTCTGTCTTCATAAACATCAGATTTGTTTTTTCTGCTTTTTCAGGTGGGAGAGCTGTCCTCCTACTAGTCTTCCTGCTGCATGTTTAATACTTTAGTTCCTCACTTGTTACATGCATGCAGGAGAGGGAAGAAGCAGGTACAGAACAGAGGTAGTAAGTGGTGAAATGCTTTTACTGATCTAGATAACTTCATTTCTTTTTTCTGATTTGAATGCTATTAAGTACAGTTATTGCAACCAAGGCAAATAGAAAAAAACCCTCACACATATTGTCTCTATGAAATGTCAAAGTGACATGGTTATAGTTAAAAAGGAAATAACAAACTGAAAACATTTCACCCAAAAAGTGAAGTTGACAATTATTAAAAATACTACCATATTTAAATAATTTTTAAAAAGCAAGGCCTGAATGATGAAAATAGGTTAGCTTCCTCTTATGTTTGCACATTGAACAGATTTAGAGCACTATAAGGAAAATGTTTTAATTCAAAGATGAAACAAGTTTTCACTAAAATTAAACAATGTAATAGAAATTAGTATTTCTTTTCTGCAACATCTTTGTTTGAAACTTAACAGTGGGACAATGACTCTTTCAGCAGACTCTGGACAATAACAACATAACCACTGCAAATTGCCTCCCTCAGAACTTATAAGGAAGCACCAACTACTTCCTTACAAATCAAAATGAATTTAAAATCTTAAACTAAAATTTCCATCAGCAGCCTTATGCTCTTTTGTTAACAGTACTTAAAAAAACAGCCACCAAGCACACACAATTAAATATACTTTCCACTTCGAGTTAAGGTAAATCAGTTCCACTCAAAATTACTAGCTAAATAAAAAGCTTCTTCATGCTGCAGTAAATTAATAACTAATAATGGCACAATGGGAGTTACAAACAGACTGTTATTTCCTTGAGGTCAGTTCTCAACACAGTTGAAAACAATCTAGGTTCACTTTCCATTGTTCTCAAAACAGACATATTGAAACGAAAAATCATAAGCACTGGGTCCTGATATCTGTAGATAATTGTTCATGTGGTCTACACACACAAAAAAAGGAAAGTGTGACGCGAGCAATACAACAGAATTGCCATTTACACTCTTTTGGCCATAAGGAAGAGACGGCTGTTGAAGTGCAGCTCATGGCTTTTAGTTACTAGGAAAAGGTGACAGAACAGGAGAAGAATTTAAGTACAGCAACTTCCTGAGAGTAGGAGCAACAAGCTTTCACACACAGGGGAGAAGGGTGGACAGAAAATGGATATCATAAACCTTAATAACCTGTTAGTAGAAGAATCAGGCACTAGTCTAGGTAAGAATCTGGCAGACAAGATTTACCTGGGAGATACAAAGGGAGGGTCAAGCAGAAAAAACTGACTAGCAGTTTGCATGGATTTGCTGGCTTCGATGGTGAATCGGAGGGTGCAGCTGAGGAGCACGTGTTGCACGCACCAGGCAGACACTGCCGCGGAACCAGTAAACACCGTTCACCTGTACTGGGGTGGTGTGGAACCCAGTAAACGCTGTTCACCTGTACTGGGGTGGTGTGGAACCCAGTAAACGCTGTTCACCTGTACTGGGGTGGTGTGGAACCACTGAACGCTTTACCTCATTTATGCTATAAAATAACAAAGGCATGAAAAGAAGGTGCTTTCCTGAACAATATACCTCAGTCAGAAACCCATACTGCCAGCTGTTAATAACACGAAAAAAATGACCTTGCACTTGATGAGGTAATTTACTATGTTTGCCTGCATGACTAGATCATAAGCGACACGTTGTCAACAAGAAGAAAAAGAGCAGAAGCCGCCTGCCAACCTTCAACCCAAACACTCGCTAAACTCGCGGAATGAAACCAAGCTCCGAAACTTTGCTGTCCTGCCAGCCCGGCGGGCTGAACGAAACGTAACACAAAGAGCAGGAAACGGGCGTGGGCGTGCGCTAACTCGCGCCCCCAGGCTCCCTGGCTTGGTCACGTACCTGCTCTTTCCCTTGTTCGCTGACAAAAAAAAAAGAATAGCCGCCGGGAAGGCAGCAGCCGGAGCAACCGCACCCCGGCCTTCCCGGCCGCGCCCGCCGTGCCCCCGCCAGCAGCCGCCACAGAGGCGGCGCCGCCTCACAGGCCTAGGGGGCGCAGCGAACGCGGGGGAGAACGTGCCGCCAGGCGCGCACGCGCAGCGGCCGTTAAGCCCGCGCGGGGACGCGGGAGAACATCGCTCCCGCCTTGCGCGAGCGCGGTTCCCTGCGCCCCCCGAGCGCCTTTGCCGGCCAATCAGCGGCCGGGCTGGAGGCGGTGCTAGCGGAGGGGGTGAGGGAGGGGCGGGGTGCTGAGGCGAGGAGCGGTGTGAGGCGGCGGG
>Ga0181612_112475_pt1 | contig 35799 bp, 21 predicted proteins | sample HoacroProtozoa21_FD_119630 | JGI IMG/M metagenome (GOLD analysis project Ga0181612, IMG submission 119630) | Hoatzin crop microbial communities from Cojedes, Venezuel. Combined Assembly of Gp0051906, Gp0051904, Gp0051908
AGCTCTGTGCGTTGGCAGAACTTACAGCTATTTTGATATTGCATTGTTATATGTGTTTAGCTCTTCTTACTCTAAGAAACTTTACTGATGCAGTAGTGATGTTTCCTTGACTGTTTCTAGATCCATAAACCGTAATGACTTGGTTGAGTACATAACAACGCATTACAAAGGACCCAGAATGGTCCTGGCTGCTGCTGGAGGTTAGTACGAGATATTCACCCTGGATCATGTGAAACTATGCTTAAACCTGGGAACGTGATGAATTACCCATTGTTCAGTAGGTCCTGGAAGTTCATTGTTAGCCCTGCATGTTTGGTGCCTTCATACCCTTTGAACTTCTGTTCCCTTTCCCCTCAGTAGTATTACAGAAACATTCTTAAACCAGGGACTAGAAGTGAATTGGAGGCCAAGGTAATTCTTCCATGTGGGCAGGAAAAGAGGGGCCTAGAAGGATTCAGTGTGAAAAGAGCAGTAGCGAGGAAAGCAGGGGAAGAGAAATAACATTGAGGCTTGAAATTGAGAGTGAACAGCTTGATTTAATGTAATAGGAGTAGAAGACTATTGAAGAGAATTAAGGAGGGTGATAATGGTGATCCTACTCTGTATAATGGGGAGGTGTGAGGAATCTGAAAGCGTGGCATTAAAGGCGGGGAACAGTAAGTTACTGCTTGGCTGAGTCTTTAAACTGCACGGCAATTTAAATGAGCTATTTACAGAGTAACATTGCAAAGTATGTGCAATACCTTTGTTCAGGGGTCTCCCATGATGAGCTGCTTGACCTAGCAAAGTGCCACTTCGGTAGCTTGCCATCTGCTCCGGAGGGAGGACTGCCCCCCCTGCCACCTTGTAGCTTCACAGGTAGCGAGGTAAGCTGTTGGACGGCGTTTTGGGCTGGCCCCTGTGTCCCCTGGCAGCACAGCTGACCATGCTCTCTGCTGAGGAGACTGTGCTGCTCAGCCACAGACTCAGCGGATTAAAAGGTTTCTTGCCCCCAGTGAGGGCAATGGAGCAGCTGCTTTCCAAAGCAGAACTTTCCAACCTTTCTTGGACAAGCCTCGCCGCAGCCACTTTATCGGCTTCATCAGTTCCTGGAGGAATACCTCCCTTACCCTGCTGCTGCTTTCCTTTCATCCCCTTGCATCCCCTTTCCTTTTATCCCATTGGTGACGGAGCATTTCCGCTTGTTGGGAGTCGCTAATGTAAAGGGTATGGCGGAGAACCAAGGCACCCATGTTGTATTCCCAGCTCTATTCGGATTTTGAAAGGCCGTTGGCTTTCCTTGCTGCTGTTTGTCCTCAGGCGAGCTGCAGTGCCCTCTCTGGGTGCATGGCACTGCACTTGCCGTTGGCGAAGTGCTCGGAAATTGCCGCCGGGAAGGCCGGTGTTAAACAAAGCTTCATATGCTTTAATTTTTGGTTCTCTGCGTGCATGCTTTCTAATCCAGATGTGGTGGAAATGCCTGTCTCCTGGTATTTAACTTCCTGTGTACGTACTGTGTACAGGCTGTACTACAGCTACTGTGTTCCCACAGATCCGTATAAGAGATGACAAGATGCCCCTGGCACACATCGCGATAGCTGTTGAAGCAGCTGGCTGGTCGGACCCAGATACGATCCCACTGATGGTAGCAAACACGCTGATAGGTAACTGGGACCGCTCCTTCGGAGGTGGCGTGGTGAGTGAATTGCTGAGCACCGTCCCGCTCTCCATGCGGCTGGGGGGCTGGGGAGGTGTCTGTGACCTGGGCGCTGCCCATACAGACCCACTCAAACCCCTGGGATGGCCTTGCTGCCGCTTGAGGGCTGTTGGCGAAGGTCCTTTTCTGGGGTGGGAGGAGGGGAGCCAGTCGTGAGTCGTGAGAGAATTTGTTGCCCAAGATCTAGCAAAATCTCAGGAAGTGGTTCTAAACCACCAAGACAAAGGTGACTTGAGGTCTGCCAGCCCTCGGGGAACGTGTGGTGGTTCGTACCTCTGTGTCATCAGAACCCGCGGGTATCAGTGACTGCCCCTTTCTTGAACCTAAGTAGCTTTATGATTTTGGCTTAAATCTAGGCGGTTACTTGGAAATACGAAATTACATGGAAGGAAAGAAACTGTTGAGATGAAGAGCTGAGGCTTAACCTCGTAGCTTCTGCCGGCGCCTGTGATATTACTGCATGTTCTGTCATTGCTGAAATGAAAGCAGCACACCATGGAGGTGACTAGTAGGCTTTCAAAAAACTTCGTAAAATAATAGATTTTTCTTTTGCCTCAGCAGAATTTGTCCAGTAAGCTTGCTCAGATTGCCTGCCATGGTAACCTGTGTCACAGTTTCCAGTCCTTCAACACCTGCTACACTGACACAGGGCTGTGGGGACTCTATATGGTCTGTGAGCCATCCACCATACAGGAGATGGTGCACTTTGTTCAGAGAGAATGGTAAGCTAACAACTCTTTCTCTAAAAAGATTGTTTTCAGTGGAGGAATACAGTTAACAAATAGCAAAATAGCAATCATTTAAAGAGAGTATTTTTCTTGCTCTGCTTAGGCTTGCTTGGAAAAACCAGTGTGTCAGGTTCTAAACTTTGCCACTCAATGCAGAGTCCCAACAGCCAGTTCCTGGCACCCTCACTTGGAGTGAATAGCTCAAGGTTTAGGTTTGGTTTTCTTTTTCTACCCTGGGAGAATAAACAGCAACTATAGTTAATATAGTAGCATTCCTTATCCAAGAAAACGTGGCAGAGATTTTTTTTGACTTGCAAATGACAGGAGTTATGACAATATATCCAGCCTTTTAGAATACAAAGTCAGTATGCAGTGCCCACGAACTGCATGTGTGACAGCTGAAGGAGTAAATACTCAGGAATGAGAAGGAGGAATGTGCGATTACCGACAAACACCACCGGCAGTTACCCGCTCTGCGGCTGCGCTCCCATGGGCTGTACCAGGTGGTGGTGTCACACGGAGCTCTAGTGAGTACATGGGGAAATGAAGTGACGTAAGGTAAGTGAGCTCTTACATAGGCAATTATGAAACCTAGGATTCTAGATAATAGTCATTCATGTAAGGCTCAAGTATAAATTTAAAAGATGTCCACAGGTGGAACCGTGATGCTTCAACTGCAGAAGTGGTTAGAAACAGACATGTTATTTAAGAGCACTGATTTAAAGTGGGTGAAGTTGAAACAAAAGTTGAAAGAAAACTTCAAAATGAGGAGTTTCTTTAATCACGTAGCTCACTTCTCAAATACCATTGCCCTGCCAGATCTGTGTAAGCAACTTGTGGAGAAAAATGGCATCGTTTTAGCTCTCTGTTTGCTGCCGCTTAGCACCTGGGGAGATACGAACCATTCCTGTGACAACAACGCAGCCCCCTGTCCTGGTGAAATGTTCCTTGCCGCAGTGTGGTGAATCATTCTCTCACCCAGAGCCAGGATGTAATTGATTGCCTTCTGGGCTAATTACCTCTAATTGTTTGGCTCCTGCTATCTTAGCAACAGCTATTCTCAAGACAGCAAGTATGGACTACACTTGCTTTGTCTGCCAAAACCAGGACAGGCTCAAAATATAAATTTAATAAAGTGAAATACAGCTCTTCTAAGGGGAAAACTTGCTCTCGGGTATATTGGTGTGCTTTCAAAAAACCCTACTCTTACACTGCTGCTTTGCATCCCGTGGCCTGCTTCCACACCAAATTCTCTTTCCAGCTCTGTCTGTGGAGAAGACGTGCCTGGGAGGTGTGCGCCTCTGCCACAGGCCATCTTGTGTGCTGCAGGTTAGCATTACTTAATGCCTTTGGATTTAAACTGTTTTTCAGGATAAGGCTTTGCACAAGCGTTACAGAAAATGAAGTAGCTCGAGCGAAAAATCTTCTGAAGACAAATATGCTGCTACAACTTGATGGTGAGACTTATGAACACTTGTTATTCTTAGTGGAGTCGCACACTGGTAACTGAAGCCTGTTTCCCCCTATTTTAGGGTCCACACCAATCTGTGAAGACATTGGAAGGCAAATGCTGTGTTATAAGCGCCGAATCCCCATTCCAGAGCTTGAGGCAAGAATTGAAGTAAGCAGCAATCATGTTCCAACTCTTAAATTAGTCCCTTAAGAAACTTAATTGCTACAGGAAGTAACAATACAGAAGTTAGACTGTTTTCAACTGTTTCGTTGCCTCTTCCCCTGGAAGATCACTGCCTCTTAATACTTTTTTATATGGGATCGGTAACAAAGATGTCTCTTTACCCCTCTTAGGCTATTGATGCTCAGACTATTAGAGAAGTTTGCACCAAGTACATCTATGACAAGCATCCCGCAGTTGCCGCCGTGGGTATGTTGTCTAAGTTTCCCCACCCTGCCAGTATCCCTCCATACCACTGGGTATCAGTTTAGCGTGTGTCACGGCCAACTTTCTTTAACTTCCAGGTCCAGTTGAACAACTTCCAGAGTATAACAAAATCTGCAGTGGCATGTATTGGCTGCGTGAGTAGTGAGTAACAAGAACTTGCAGTATGTTTCAGCTTTGGAAAAGGAAAAAAAAAAAAGAAAAACAACTCTACCCCTGTTTAAACTGTTTAAAGCTTTGAGTTGGAGAAATGCATCTGAGAAGATTAAAACTCAAGAACGGGCCAGTCCTGTGTATCTGTATAATTAAGAAAGGAATGAAAACATGTACAGTATTTGCATTTTTATTATAAAACAAAGATTGTCAGTGAGTCATTTCTTGACTTTAGTAGCATTCATCACTTGTTCTTGAGCAGCTTTCTTCGCCTTGACCATTTCAACGAGTTCCTGGAGAGTTCGGGGAGAAAAAAAAAAATACTTACCTAAGTGTGGAACTTGGTAACAATGCTGTGCAATATACTCAGCCTGAAACACTCCAGCTCTCAACATAGTGAGGAATCTAGGCAGTTTAATACCTTAAAACAATTTCTCTTAGAATCAAATAAATTATTGGAAGGTCAGTGCTCATCTACCTCGCCTGTAGCAGGAGCGTTACCTACAATAGGCTAGGGATAGGACTTCACCATCTACAAGAGCTTGCTGTTAAATTGTAAGACGGATTTCACGAGACAGACTTCCCTTGCCAGCATCCACAGCCACTACTTTCACTGAGGTAAACTTAGTCTTTACCGCTTTTGGGGCATTGAGTTACAAAAAAACAACACAAAAAAGTTTCTGCAGAAGGCTCCATCTTGTGCTCACTGGCTGTTGTCGGATGCTGTCTGTGGTAGGGAAAGGATTCCAACACGGCCTGGGCTAATTACAGTCCTAGAAGGAGGTGCGGTACCTTACCTTGTATCGCTTCATGCAGTCTTTTTTTGACCGGCCTGGAACAGCTGCTGCTATTTTTTCCCATCTTTCAGGAGTATTTACTGGATAAGTCTTCAATGCTTGTTCTAAAAGCTTTTGTTCTTCTGTAGTCCAGGGGCATGAATCTAAAGGTGATCCTGTTTTTAAATGCAAAAATGGATTAATAAGGAGGCTATGAGGTAAGCCTAAGAAAATATTGTAAAATCTATTACAGTTGTAAAATCCTTGCAGTTTTGTGATAGAACTAGTCTGACCTAAGGGCTACCCTGTACTAAAAACCTGGAAGAAAAAAGGACCAACCCAAACCCAAAACTGACTGGACTAGTGGCCCTTGGGCTCTGTACATAAAGCACAGAGAAGTTAGAAGGTGCCATCTTTCGCTGCCAGCTGGGTGTGAGATCACTGTCGCTGTCCTGGGAAGCCGCAGTGGTAGGGCAGCAACATAGCTCTTCCTTTTGTGTTTCAGTGAGGAAACGCAGCCTTCTGCCTGCATCTGTGCCATCTGAGGGGAGGGGTCTGAGGTTTAACAGGAGACCAAAGCTTAGCTGCAGGGTGATGCTGTCCCCTCGGGCCCACTCTTACCTCAAAATGTTGCATCCTCTGAGGAACAGGTGATCTCAGCATCAGACTTAACCTACTGCCTCACCAGGAAGCATTTCAAACTGTCACTATTTAAGTTAACTGTGGCTTATACTGTGTGTACCAGAAACCCTCAAATCCAGTAACAGAGCCTGGATCTCTTGCTTGCTCAGAAGTTTGTAAGCAAGTCTTAAGTTCTGGATTACTTTCTTACGAAGATGCACAGGGGAGATGACTCTGCAAGAAGGGCTCCCTTTTCACCTTTACCTTCAAATCGTTCCGAGGGGGCAGCACTGTCCATCTGAGGCACCACACCGTGTTCTTTTTTAAATTTGTCAAATGCTTTCTTGTTTATATCGTCTTTTTGATGAGGGTCTACGAGCAATGGACATCAAATAGAATAATTATTATAACAGAATTAAAGCAGATATAATAATAAAAACATTGTGTAGCAGATTATTGTAAATTAATAATCACATAAAAAAATCCTTAATTCCTACTTCCTTTAAAATGATGGTAAAGAGGTTGGTAAATTAAAAAAAATAAATCTTTCAGGGTCCAATAAACTTTGCTCGAAGTGTCTGGCTCTCCAGCCCCTCTTCTGCTGTATACTGCTCCGATGAATACTTTCTCTGTATAAGGTTAAGCCTCAGTCTGCAACTTCAGTGAAAGCAAGAGGCATTATTCTCTTGAGTAAGGGCTGTGGCACAAAGCTCACGTATTACCCGGAGCACGAGCGTGTCAGAGGGGTAGGAACATGGGGAAAGTCTGGGTCTTCCTTGTGCAGGTGGGTGGTTTGTAATGGAGAAACTTCTTTAAAACTTGGGGTTTTTCCTTCTATAGTGGAATATTTTGATTTTCCTTGAGAATTTACTCCAGAGCTCTCCAGGCTCCATTTACCACACGAGGAGATAAGCCACATTAATTTAGATGTCTTACTGTGGTGCTGACTCCCATTCATCTTTGTAAAGTATCTCTACAGCTTCATCAATTCCATTTAGTCTGGAGGCCCTGCTTTGTGGAGAGCTTTCTCGGAGGCCGTTCGTCTCCGAGTGGGGAGGAGCCCAGGAGCACACGTGGCCTAGGCATCTCTGCGCCAAGCTAGATGAAGAGAATTCCTGAGAGTCACGAATGAGGTGGTGAGTTACGCAACAGACGTTAGGCTGAAAATACTGAATCACATAAATACTCCTTGATGTCTTCCACCTGAACTACATTTCTTCTGAGGATACACAGAGGATTTCCCCATAACAGAAACACAATGCCATTCACAGAAAAATCAAGCTGTATAGCAGCATGCGGACCATCTTATTACAAAAATAAGGTAATGCAGATACCAAGCTTTTGGAGGCTCTTTGCTTTATTGATGACATCTTTTGCTGTTCGTTTTATTCCAGTAGTAGAGTGCAAGTTCATGTAATTGGCAATAACTTCCCACCTAAGGCAAGAATAGAAAGGGTAAACCAGCATGTTACATTACAGCTTGTCTTCATACAAGCTCCTGTACACATTTATATCCACTCCTAAGTAATCATAGTTAAATACGTATAAACTCTCATGGTAACTATTCTGGAAAGCTTTCAGTCACTAAATGCAGATGTGTCCCTTCATAATTGGTCAGCTTGGGTGACCTTTCTGGCTTCCAATACAGAAAAAGGACGGGGTATAGTGTGTAAATGCAAACCTCTGATCCTCAAAACTCTGCTCAGCTGTTGCTTTCCCGAATTCCCTGAGCACCTCTGACATTAAATACTGCAGGCTGCACTGAAATGGCCGAGAAGTTCCTAACTCTGTTTCCACTGCCCTCCAGAAAAATATCGAAACATCAGGGAAAGGGGCTTCAACAGGAGAGAGCTGGAACAGCCCTAGCCCCAAAATTATTCCTAGTATATTCTCAGAAAATGGAAGGGAATAGTTGCACCTGATCAGACAGGAGGATCGAATCTAGGCCTGTGTTCTCAATGAGTACTCGACTGCTGAGATGTGGTGCAGAAACAGGCACTGGTATCATCTCCATACAGAATATGACAGCTTATGAGTTTTTTTCAAAAGTAAGCATCCAAATCTTGTAATGGAGGCTTAAAATCTGTGAATCCTAAGTGAAAAAGGCATTTCACTCCTGGGAAAGAACAGGATTTAAGGCATGCTCCTGTTCTTGATGCTTATTAGTAAGCTGACTGCCAGCACCACTTTCTGTGAATCCCAGCCTGTACCTTTCCCCTGTCTCCGTGAAAGAGCTGTACACCAACTCGTATCTCTGGATGTTCTCCTCTTCCCACATAGAGGAAAAATCAGCCTCACATTCCTTCTGGAGCTACTGGACGTAGCTTACACACTTGTATTCCTACCCAGCTGCATCGCGGTCACTGCTCTGGTTCTGTTCTCTGCTTTAATGACTGGAGCCTATCGTGTCGTAAGCCCTGTGCAAACACGCACCTCGGCACAATCTGGCTGATGGACTGAGGCCAGAGTTTGGGGGGGAAACAAGACACAGGGCCAGAGCAAACTCCAGTGACACGTAGAGCGTGGTACTAAGAGAAAACAAACCGCGGGCTGCTCAACAGTCAAGGAAAAGGAGGAAGTTTAGGGAGTCCTTACACTGACATCATACTTAGGATGGTCTGAAAATAGGTTGTATTATGCTTGTTATTTAATTAAGAATTGTTAGTAGGGCTTTTAACACCAAACCCGGGAAGTACCTTGAGTTAGTCCCTGCTGGGAAGAGGTTCACAGCTTTAATTAACAACTGTAAATCATCCTCTGGCCAATTTTTGCTTCCCCCTCCGCCACCAGTGGTTGACTTTTCTGAACTCTTTGTTGCTTGGCGCATTCGAGCTTCTGCCTCTTCTTTCTCTTGTCTTATTTGTTCATTTACTTCTTCTATCTGAAGGATTATAAACAAGCATCATTTATTTTTACATCCTACAGTGACACAAATCCCTCACTTGGGAATTGCTTTGAGCCTTGAATTTTGCTTAGTTTCTGTTCTGTACATTACACATAAGGAAATGGAGAAGCGTATCACTCCACTATTACTTCCCTCCATCCCGTACGTAAATTTGGCCATCGCAGATTAGGAGCTACAGCAGGAATCCATCACAAGTTCCCTAGGGCATTAAAGGAACACTCCCAGGATGAAGTAAAACTTTGGAATATGTCCAGGCTAGCACCTGATTTACAGGGACAGATCCACAAAAGTATTAAGAACCTGAAGTGACTCAGAGGGTAGTTAAACAGCCACGCTGAATACACTCATGCCCAGATCTTCCAACCGAACCGTTACCTAAGCCTGGTTATGCCAGGAATTCTCAGTTACTACGGCTGCACTAAGTTAGCATTAACTGCAACAACCCAGACTTTAGTTACTAAGTGCTTACTCAGGGTTAGATGGCCGTGTGTAGTTTGTTAGCAGGCAACTCAGCAGAACTTCAGTTACCCATCGCACATCTTTGTGAACTGTAATCCCACCTCGAGACTGTGGTGCAACATATCTGCTTCCGAGTACGCCCAGTCCAGTCTTGGCAATACGACAAAAGCTACACGCTTACGCCTGTTGGCAGGATGCTCAAAATAGGTTTCTGTCTAGCTCATAACAAAGTCTTCCTGGCAAAAGGAAAGTTATCTGATAGATAATTTTTATTAATACAAAAGCGGAACAGTTTTAACAGAGAGACAGAAAGGTGACTGTCCCGTGTTTGGAACACTATGCTGGAGACCAGGAGACTGGATTCAGTCCCCCGCAGAACAAGAGGGATTTGAGTCTTGTCTGATGAGCAAACCTGACCCTGGGATGGGGACAGATCATCTTCCCCACCATGAAAGAAAGTTCACCGCTGTGAATCCAAAGCGGATGAGAGAAAGCACTTTGTTCTTTCTGCAGGACGCGGGTTCAGCCTTCCTAGTCCAAATGTCTTTCCCTGCTGGCAAATCGAGGCAGGTCCTTGCTGAGTTTTGTAAATCTTGATCGCAAGTGTCTTGCTTTTCCCATGCTTCAGTGTCCAACCCGCTGGCCCTCCCAGTGCCTACAGCCTGCAGCACTTCAGTCCTTTTGTGGATCTAGCCCCAGGTCACAGATACTACACTAGGGTTTTTCTTGCGTAACAGAACAGGTTAAGACTGCCCTCCTTCCCCTCTAGGTAATTGTGACCCATCGTTGTGCAAAATTAAATTCCTCTACTGTTTCTATATGCTGTACAAACAGTAGGTTTTGTCCCCTTTACTAATTGAAAATGCTTTTTTTTTTCCCTCAGCTAGCACTGGTTACTTCACCAGCCATGAACTGCACCATGTGAAACAGAGCAGAGATGAAGCCCGCCTGGGGACTCAAACTCAGCTCTTTAACAGGCGGGATTCCACAGCAGCTACCTTGTATCTTACTGCGATTCAGTCATGTAGATTTCACAAATCAAATTATTCCGTTATTTTGATTTGACACTCAGCATAATTACCTGTTTTACTACAGCCGCCTTTCCTCCTTCCCTTGTTGTGGATGTAAGTGCTTCATTCAAGCATTGCAGACTAAAAATAAATTGTTAAGTTACAACGGATAGCTAGTAGAAGGATGGGCATCAAAACGAGCAGAAAGCAGCAGCAGGAAGACTTACCTTGCTAGCTCAAGACGATCACAAAGCTTTTCCACCTCCTCCATCATTTTAACACAATCTGCCTCATTATCAGAAAAGTAATTCCAGTTCTGGAAGCAGAAATACATGTTCTGCAAAGTTCTTGAACTTTACTGTCCTGTTCCTTCAGACAAAGGCTTAACACGCAGCACTCTTCAGCCACCACTGTGTTTGGACCTATTTGGTCTTTACTCATAACTCAAAACCATATGATAAGTGGTTTAGTATTTTGCTCTTTAGTAGACCCACTTTCCGTACCCCTCTCCAGCCATAAGAACAAGCAAGCATGTCACAGCGTCTGATCTAAGCAAACGCAGTAACTTCACTGATGTAACCTGTATTTCACTATAATAATATTTAAATACCTTGCATGTTGTTCTCAGTTTTTGCCTTTCTTTCTTGATCGCTTTTTTCTGTATCTCTTTTTCCTTTTTTGCTACTAATGCTTGTTGCCTAACTTCTTCTTCCTCCTTTTCTTTTGCTAACCGTGCTGCTTCTAATTCTGCTTGTCTTTGCTGCAATCAAAAGCAAAAAAACAAAACAAAAAACCTCAACATTAAGTCACACTGTTACAGGGTCATTCAGTCATGCAGTATTAAAATGTGCTATTTCTGGTTTTGGTGGGTTTTTTGGGGCATTTTTTGGTTGTGGGGTTTTATTTTTTTAGTACATAAATGCTTTAATGTCTGGTTTTCCAAGAATTTTGAGGGAGGAAATGAAACATATACCAGTTGGCATTAATTCAAATACTCACTATGAGCATTCATAGTTTATAAATCCTGACTTCTTTTATAATGAAGATATAAAACTGTATGAAATTTCCTATGCCTGCCCCAAGAGTATCAACTCGGAAAAATGCAGCCGTCCAACTTTCTCCTGCATCATTATTAACATAGTATCTCGCAGTGCTCCAGTATTGCCTCTTAAGTCACTTTTTAGCACCTTACAGGTCCCTTCCATTCCTGGTGCTGTTTCCATAGCCATCTTTTCCAAACTGTTCACATTAATGAAATATGTTATGTTACCTCAACATGTTTCGTACCCACCAAGCCCTCGCAGACCATAAGCACAAGGCAAACAGCTGTATCCATTTTATGAAAAAGGAAAGTAGGCCACGGAGCTTAATGACTGCCTCTAAACCAGAAGAATTGAACGCAACAACACAACTCAGTTCTAGAAGTTTTTTTGTTTCATATCTGTGCTCCTTGTTTTCATCTCATTCCCTAAAGGCTGTCAGTCTTGCACTCCCTGTTGCACAGGGATCGAAGACAACACATCTTTAAATGCCAAAATAATTCTGATAGCAGCTTTCTGACACATATAGAAGCTGAAGCAGTGGATCAGGTGTGAATGAACCAGGGTTTTTCAACCCAAATACAGTAGTTAACTTACTTTTTCTTTTGCCTCCTGTTCTTTCCGTTTTGCTTCTACCTTTGCTTTCTTCTCTGCTTCCTTCTTTGCCTTTTCTTCCTCCTTAAATTTCTTTATCCTAGGATCGCAGCTGTATGCATTGTCTGGCAGAAGAAAGGATGCATCATGTACAAAATGAAAACAGGAGATTTGCACTGTCAGTTAACAAATCTCTCTTTAGAAAACCAGCAGTTTGTATGCTCACCAACAAGTGTCCTAATTCTGTTCATTTCTTCTTTTTTTCTCAATGCTCTGGCAGCTCTGTTCTGCTTTTCAATCCACCTCCTTTCATCTCGACTAAAAAGGGACAGTGTAATTAGTTCAGTGCTAATACCCTTTAGTGTCGGTCTGTCAGAAATTCCACAACAAACTTTAAAAGAGTTTCCCCACACAGATGCTCTTCCTTGACTACTTCAAAAAATGAAGTTCCAGGCCTCAAGCTCATGTGAAAAATGCTAAGCATTTATACAATAACCTAAACCTTCAAAACACCTGGCTAAACAAGCTGCTTATCTGTCAGTGCAGGGAATGAGATCAGGGACTTTGTTTTCAAAATGCAATCCACTTGACCTAACACTAAACCTAAGCAAAACAACCATAATGCTGGTATACAGTTCAATTAAAGGGCAGCAATAGAACCAATGTCAATTATCTCCATTTCACAGACTACAGGTCATGTCAAGCAAACCCATCTGCACAGAAAGAACACTGTCTCTGAAGTACTGTGACACTCCAGATTCATTCCAGTAAAATACAGCTCAGGTGAATTAGATTAAAAATTGACTAAGTAATCTGGAAATAATTGTCAGTGCTGTGAAGAAAGAGTCAGATTGTTAGTGGGGGTCTGTATCCTCATCCACACAACCAAATACAGAACAAAGAAAACAATCCCCGTAACAGAGTAGGAGACTACTACAAGTAGACTGAAGGTTTAAAACGCGAGCAACATCACCTTTGGCAAGAAGGAACAAGAATCACGAGCATTGCAACAAAAGCTGGAATGTAGTTCTCGCTCTTCAGTACAGCATACTATGTACTATTTGTCTAAACATTTTTAAAAAAGGACACCAACGACAGGAATAAGCACAAAAAGAGCTACACAAGTAATTCAAGAGCCTTCCTCCAGTGAGAAGCCTAGAGATTAATCTGTATAATTTATCAGAACAAATGGTATGGAACTGATTACAGTGCCCTCAAGAACCTTCACCGGAGAGAGAACACTGGGTCCAGAGAGGCTCAAAAAACTTAACAGCAGGAAAAGGCATAAGAGGAACGAATGCCTAGCTACAGGCTCAGTATGGCACAGTTTTTAGCCGCAAAGCGAGCTAACCACCGAGTCTTAACTGCAAAACTGATTTCTATTCAAACTTGGAAGAGGTTCATACAGTGCAAGTTATGATTATACACGGATGACTAAGTGAAAGGTTGTGTCCTGTGAAATAGATGTTAGACTAAATGACTTGGTGTTCTAACTTGAACATTCTGTGTTTATAACTGTAGGAAGGATAAAAATAGAATGTGTTTTCCAATGGCAACATGGTCTGAGTAATTCAGCAACTATTGCTACATCAACAAATACACAATTTTTATTAACGTCAAGCCATCGGAACTGATCTCTCTAAATTCTAGAAAGCCTCACTTGTCTCAGCACACTTAATGAAGAGTTGGAGAGAGATGTGCTAACTGCTTACTCATCCACTCTTTTCTCGCTCCAGGCTCAACCTGTGTTTGGGGCTTGCTGGAACTGCAAGTCTGAACTTAAATGAACGCACATCTCAAAGCGCCTCAGAAACACCTCTGTGATGCAAGCAAGAACAATTTCAGTTACACAAATAAGCCAAAGAGAAGCCCACAATCAGTCCAGTTCAAGGTCATGACTGACTACTAAGATGGGAGAGTGGAATTCAGTCTTAGTTCGGCTGCCTTTCTTCCTGTGACTTGCAGCCTAATAGACAGTCAGAAAATTTTGCTGTGTCAATCTCTCAGTCTCCTGTCAAATTTCTTTTTACTTACATACCATTCTGCTTTTTCTTTTTCCTCTTCATCTAAATAGGAAAACTCTCTCCAGGAATCAAAATTATACCTAGCGTAAATTTATAAGAAAAAATAAAAGAATGAATTAAAAAAAACCCAGCAAAACTATTAAATAATCTTCTTTTATTATTATTAGTTTTGTATAGGCAATTATACTGTTATTTATTTATATGTATTATTTATAACACATAATTTACAATTACACTGCACCTACAATGATTCCACTGTGCTAAGTCAAAACGCAAGATGCTATTGGAAGTCATGATTCACATCTGTACTGCAGGACAGAGTGTATTTTAGGACAGTATCAGTCTCACCAACTCAGAATGCCTACAGTGCAGTTGTCTAAAGCTCCCGTTATAGGCAGTGGAGATGTAGCACGGTCTGTAGAGTTCAGAGACAAATTAATTTCATCTTTATGAAGGCATCTGTATTTAGCAGATGAATCAAGCCACAAATTCTACTGACTTTACTGGACTAGACAGACCTCCCTTAACTAGGGGACCTTAAATACCTAGTAGGCATCTCCGCTGAACACACAAGATAAGCGAGAAGAACCCTACTTCTAGGCTGTGGGTCAGCTCAGTTCACAGCTGTTGTGGTCAGAGAACTGTCAGAAGCTCCCGCTGTAACCGTGAATTTACAGCGCAGATGCATCAGCCAGGAGAAAGCCAGCTCAGCTTGTGGGAGGCACCAAACAGCTGTGGGGTAATTTTGTGACATGACTAGGTCAGAACAGACCACAGCCAACAACCTCCATACAAAAGGGCCTGCAGGCTCTTTATATCGCACGTTTTGAGTCCTGGGAATGGAAACTGAGGCACTGGCTAACTTACCAAAATGAGTAGAATGCATCTACCTCTTCAAACGATGAGTTTGTGTCCCCAAGCTTAGGAACATTTTTCTTATTTGACCACCTGAAAATAAATGGATATATTAAAGAAATAATATATGTAAACTTGCTTCATAACATGGCATGGGTTAAGGACAGAATCAAAACATCAGATCAGAGGCTCCCTCCCACCAACGCAGAGGGGCACCAGGAAAGAGGAAGAGAACAGGAGGGTTCCTTCTAAACATCCTCCACAGTGAGCCTCTTCTGGGGAGCTCCCCCAGAAAAGCAAACTTCTGCCCGAGTTTGGTGTGCCTACAAGGAGACCTGATGGAGCACAAGCTATCTTTGTAGATACTCAATGCTCCACACACTTTCTCCTGGTAGAGAAGCTTACAGAAAGTGGACAAAAGATGCTCTGTGAATAACTCGGCTCTGGGGTCGGCTACAGGGAGTTCCTCACATATTCTAATGGAGTACGAGGGAATAATGCATGCTCTGCCTCCATTCCATTTTTTTCCCTACAAAGAGGGAAATCTTCCATAGAAGAAGCTCTAGAATTTATTATTCCATGACACAGCATCCATTTCCAAGCAAAGAAGGGAGCAACCCATCTGACAACCACAGATCCAGGTCAGAATCTCTGGAATACTTGATAAAAGCTTTATTGAATCTACTTTAAATAATCAACGGATTGCTCAGAATGTCAGAAGTGCCTCACACAATTAAAACACTTCATACAGGTAAAAGGTGAAACAGACTTCTATTGTGACAGCCTTAATACAAAGTCAAATGGCAAGCATGAATCAAATGCAGAAAAAAAGTCACACACCTTAAAGAGAGAACCCCCAAATATTGATAGTTACATTTATCTTCTCTTTTAACCAGCTAAACTGTGAACATAACTATTGTCTTCTGTTAATGTCTCACCCTCATAAGAAAATCATAAAAAAAGGAATTTTTGGTCAGTAGCATACACACACTTGGTATAGTACATAATTTTGAGATGAAACAATGTGTTCTACAAAAAGGACAGTAAGTAGTATGGAGTTGAGAACAAACTTTTTTTTAAAAAAAATCTCATAGGTCAAACTCAATGCCACCAGTGTGACAGTTCAGATTATTTTAAAATGAAATAATAGAGAATGCAATATTTTACTTGTATTACATTTCTAGCAAATTAATGCCTCTCCCAGCGTCCCTTAAAATCACACCTCTTACAAACACAACGCCAGAAGAGTTTGCAAATGCTGATTCTCCAGCAACAGCAAAGGCAGTCTGACATGGCTTACCTGGCATTTCTTTCAAAAACCGGGGAAAAAACTTCAAAGAAGTTTTCTTTTGCTTCACTTTTGGAAGGTACGGAGTTATCAAAAGTAGGATCTATGCTGTTAAATGCTCGCCGTTTCACAGGATCGGATAATATTTCATAAGCTGAAAAATAGTTACCAGACGTAAAACATGAGACTAAAGTGAGCCTTCCCCACAAGGTGGGAAGGTTACAGAAAAGGTTCTGAATGTTTAAAAAGATGCTTTCAGATCTGTGTTTGATCTGTCATTCTGTACAGCTTGATATTTAATTATTTTAGTGACACCCAATAGCATGGCTGTAACTAAGTAAGAAGAAAATGTTCCTGAAAACCAACACATTTAACCATTAAGACGTAACAAACCAGATTATATTTAAAATAATTATATAGCAGTAAATTTTGTTCAGGCACTGGGAGTTTGGGCATGACATCTTCAGGCTTTTTATCTTACAGCAGTGTCCTGGTTTCGTCTGGGACAGTCAGTTTTTAATAACTGACAAAAAACAGTCTGCTAAGACAGGCACGGAGTCAAAGCAGCCCCTGAGTTAGTATGAAGTCAGAACTGGCAAGAACAGGAGCTGTTCATTACAATTTTTGCAGTTCGTGATGAAGTTCTCCTGAGTCTTGGAAAGAGTGTAAAACACCACATAGCTACTAGCCCAAACATGCACGCGCTCCCAGTTTTCCTGTTCTTACAGTCCTGCAGCTGGGGAGCATCACGCTACTGAATCTTATAGCCTGAAAATCACACACGCCATAGCGTTGGTAAACTGGTTTTCTCTCAAGGAAGCATGGAATTACTTTGTCAGTTCTACAATTCCCACTGTTTTTCAGTACGAGTGAAAAGTCATCAAAGGAATCAAATTCACGTTGCAATCATTCCTGGGCTTCTCCGACTGCATGCCTGGTCAGAGAACACTGCACTGAGGAGCTCAGATCTAGAAGGTGACAAGCTGGAGGAGACCTCGGTGCTCTGTGGTTCTGTAAGCTCATCTCGCTGCACATGTACACAGAGAAAGGACGGAATGCAAGGGACCACCAACGAGCTGCCGCCTGCCAGCCTTCCCCTTCCCTCCGCGAAGGGACTTCCCTCTGCCAATACTCTCAGTAACCCAGTCATCCTCTGCATTGAAGCTCCCAGCTGGCAGTAACCCTCACACCATTCTTCTGACGCAAGAAATTCTGTGCGCATCCATTAGTTCCTCTCCTGCTTTACAGAATCACAGAATGGTAGGGGTTGGAAGGGACCTCTATGTGTCATCTAGTCCAACCCTCCTGCCAAAGCAGGGTCACCTACAGCAGGCTGCAGAGGACCTTGTCCAGGCGGGTCTTGAATATTTCCTGCCAAAGCATACTTGAAAATGCTGTCAAAGCTTTAGACGCCTAGACTGTATTTATATTTGTATTTACATATGCAGGCATTATTAAATAAAAAAACACAGAAAACTCAGAAGACATTTTTTTTTCTACGTTCCATTATGAATGGTATGAAATGCCAAAACATGAAAGTAATATTGGATGGAGGACCTTAGACATATATGCTCGTTCTCAGATGTCTCCTCCTTCCAGAATGATGTAAAGAAGGTTGATGTAAAGAAAAATAAAAGACTTTCATTCAGTTTAAGTGGTCCGATTCTGCTCTTATCAAAGACAGGATAACTTTTTACTTTGCTTCAGAAGGAATAACATTGACGGCGTCCATCAAATTAATTTTAATCTAGGGTTATATATACATATATATATTCTGAATATTTTTATGAGCCTAGAAGTCTATAGAACCATCCAATCAACTGCCATTTTTTTCATGAATGCAGAAATATCTCCTTGTCAAATGAGACTACTGCAAGGAACATCTGTCCAGAAGTAGGCAGATTATACTCTGCTTCTTTTTTCACCTTAAAGGAGCTAGATTATTCTCATATGGAAATGTTTTCAAAAAGTCATTTTTATGAACATTTTCATTCTTAAGGATCAAAACTCAATTGATGCTCACGCTTCTAAAAAGATTGAACATGTAGAATGTTTTTCTTCTTGGAGTGCGCAGGTTTCCACTGGAAGAGATCTAAAATGTGTGTGGAAGAAAAATAAAAAGGCTCAGGAGAAAATCATTCAGTGGGGGAAAAAATGCCACTTATTTCAGTCCCTGTAAAAAATGTTCTCATTGTTACTCTTACTTATTTGCCATTTACAGTAGTTTAGGAACAGCTAGGGGTAAAAATATTTTGTCTCCTGTATGCAACAGTGCTGTCAAAGTTAACAAGAAGTACAGCTTTTCAGCAGATAGGGCGGCACAATTAATAGAATGACAGAATCATAGAATCGTTTAGGCTGGAAAAGACCCTTGAGGTCATCAAGTCCAACAGGACACATTTGGTCCTGCGATCTGCTTTAGGATGAGGGCAGCTACACTGTGTGTAATTCCAGTGTTAGTTTTGGTGTCGCTTCTTTGCAGCAATTTGTACAAACTAAACACACTCAACAGGCAGTTCAACAGCCAAGCTAGGAGAGCGGTGGTGAAATTCTGGCCTGGGAGGTCAAGAAAAAGCTCTCCTGGATTTAGCCCAGGTCTTTTGTGTTTTACTCGTCTATTTAGATCAGTGCTAAATCTTCAATATAGACAAATTTAAAAATTATATTTCAAGGAATGGAAAAATGCCAAGGTCTTGAACTTAGTTAATGTTAACATACAGATGTGATTTACAGAAGCTGAGTCAAAATCTGCCCTCAGTGTCACTGATTTGAGTAACTCCTCTGGTTTCCACTTTGGCTTGCACTGCCACAACTGAAGGCTATTGAAACCTATTACCTCTGTAACAACTTGATTCAGATAAAGTCAAAACCAGAAAAAATACTCTCACAAATTCTGCTCATCTTTGGATGAGAGAAGACTAAAAAGCATGGGCTATGTATGTGGTATAAAATGAAATAGTTCCAGAAAACATTCCCAGACTTTGAAACTCCACTGCTGATGACAGTAAAATGTTACAGTGGTTTTGGCTCAGGAGATATAGCAACGATTCCTGGACCAGGAATCATTCCCAATGTGCATTTTGCATGGGGCCACATAGTGTTTTGGGGATCAAGAGCTCATGTAATGGATGTGGCCAATCATTGTGAATTGGCTTCAGGGATCTTGAACGGTCAGGGCACATTTAATTTACCATTAGATATATCACCAAGATTTCTCCAGGAGAGGGCACAGGTGATCTGGATGCTTCCATCGGTCTTGTATGATTTCAAAGGAAAAAAGTGAAGTTTAAAATCCCCATATAAGATCTACAAAATATGAGGAAGGTGATATCAGGGTAAAACTTCTGCTGTTTGGGAAGCTTAGCACACAGAAGACCAGACAGAAACTTTCAGAAAAGTTTAAATATTATTTAAGAGCAACGAAGTTGAAGCATTAATCACTCTTGACAGATGAGAAACTGCAATACAGAGAAATTAAATGCAGGATTTTATATTTTATTTATGTATACAGATATGTACACATATATTTAAATTTATATATAGGAGCTCCTGCTGCTACAAAGGACTCAATATAACTGGGCAAGTTTCTAAAGAGCACAGTATGCTGAAAAGATGGCCTTAAGCATCACAATAAAAGCTGAGTGCTGTTGATGGCAGTAGAAAAACATGAAAATGTTCCATTTGAAATGTCTTCTTGTTGAAAAATGTTTCTTAAATTGGAGTTTTCTATAGGAAATGTTTCTTATGAGAAAAATGGTTTGCATTTTTGGCAACTGAAAATTGGCCAGAATTCAATTTTTTTTTTCAACTATTGGCTTTCTGACAAAATTTTAAATACTTTCCAAGGCGAGGCTATCTGAAAATGCAGAATTTCAAGTTTTTCTCTAAGCGCTATTTTAGAATAAAACACCTTTTCTTTCTTCTGAATATCTGGCTTTTAGGAAAGCACCAAGGAAGTGAGTGAGTTTGTTTGCTTTAAAGGCTTATCGAAAAGGTGCTGGGCACTTCAAGACCTATACGTCAATTACACGCCCAAGGTGCCCAAGAAAGCAGTGAAAAAACTGTGAATCATGCTGAGCTCTTCCGAACAGGTCAACACCTTTCTCTCAGTGGACACCATCTGCCTGTCCCTTAACACGGAAGATCTCATGCAATTTCCCATGGATATTATGGAGTAGAAAAACAGGAATAACAACTCATGTTCTTATTCTTCTGTTGTCCAACGCAGTAACTCAGAGCACCTTGGCAGGGGAATTTCCATACATGCCATCAGTGAATGCTCTTTTTTATCAACCAGGAGAGCAGAGTCCATTGTGATAGTATTTTATTTTGTTGCTTTTCTTCCAGTCTGCAAGGGGTTCAGGCAGCAAATTTTGGAGTGGAGGAGGGGGAGAGCAAGAAGCAGAAGGGATGAGGCACTCCAGTATTTTCCCCTATATAGCATCACTTATTAAAATCCTGTTGTCCTAACCATTGTTGTTGCCATTGAAGTCTGGTTTATTTACTTGAAAATCTGATTTGTTTCATTTTATTACTGTGTTTGCGAAGTAACTGATATCAGATTCTGCAGGAAATAGCTGCCATTTACCAGCAGGCTGTGATGGCTCTGACGCGGTCTGCAGGACCGGCTCCGAGGCTTGCTCTGCCCCGGGGGCTCTTGCAGAAATAAGATTACTGGCAATAACTGCTTCAACTGCTTTGAATAACAGACACAACTCAGAGAGCATAAAATTAGCATAAACACGGCATCAGTGTGTTCCCTCGGCGGATACGAGACAGGCAGGATATGGAAAATTGACTGAAATGGGGTCAGGCGCTGCTGAGATCGGAAAGGCAGGAAACGCTGCTGAGCGGAGAGGTGGTGTTGCTGCTAATAAATAAATAAATATAATGATAGCTGTGAAGTTTTAATGATTACACGTTCAGAGCGGTGGATATTAAAAATGCAGCGCCAGTGTCAGAACACCCTAAATGTTGTCTTTCCAGGCAAATTACTCTTCACCGTCCTTTGACTTTGCACTCCTGATAGGGTGGAGGGAGAGGGAAGAAATAACAATAATAATAACAGCAATAACAGCAATTTCCTGTAACAAATTTCTTGGCTTGTTTTTTTTGAGGGGTTGGAAAGAGAAAAGGTGGAGGGAGGGCACACCATGATAATTTGAGGAGGATGCCCTAGATTTGTTAATGAGAGGTAGTGAGTATTTTGCAGCACTCCTATCTCTTTATATTTATCAAATATTAAAATGGGAGATGCTTACTGACACATTCAATATAGAAGTACATTAAGAGAGGAAGGCACAGCAGCTCTGATTTAGCAGTTTTAGTAATGAGATGTTGCAGATACCACTTGCAGCAGATTTACTTTTAGAGCTCTGGATATCCAAATCCTCAGACCCGTTCATACAGAGAGATGGAACTAGCACACACTTAAAATCAGAAGTTCTTCTGATTCCCAAAGTACCGTAAAAGACCCATAGCAAAGATATTTATCTCATAACCAGCAGGAGATTTGGGACATTGTTTTCAAAGCAGCCTCCCCTCCTTTGAAGAAGAGATGTCAGAGGAGGGTAACCCACCATGGTGGAGCATAGGCTGTTTTCAGTCAAGAAAATAAATGCTTATGACTCTGCTTCTGCTTCCCACTGTTGGGAGTTTGTCCTTCAGATGAAATGGGGACTCTCAAAGTCTCAGGATCAAAGCCCTTTATTAAGACAACTTACAAAGCCAAGCCTGGGACTTGCTTTCAGAAGAGCGCTTTAACCCATAGGTACTTCAGACTAATGCAATACTCCATGTTTCAACCATCCTTAGCCAACGATACAGAAAATTTGAAAAAAATTTTTTTCCTAAAACTCATCAAAGATGGTTTGGGAAGATTGTTTATCTTCCTTTCTCTCTTTCTCTTTCTTTCCTTTGCTTTCTCTCTTTCTCTTTATCCACTCTTGCTCTCTCACTCCCTCTCTCATGCAGAATCTTTTTGAAGGCCTTGGCAGGGAAAGCAGGGGTGTCATCAAATATTAATCTTTCCCTGAAAAACGATCTGTTGAAGGTCAGGAATGTTACATGAGGTTTCCACTGCCACAAGTGCTACAGAGGATGAAGAGAAACACCCAGAAGTGGGTAACCTTAGCTAACCGCCTTCGAGACTGTTGGTTGTGGAGAAAAATAAAGGAAAAGAAAGAGTCTGGGTAAGAGCAAAGCATGGCATACAAGCCTTTTTTGACTGAGGTCTGCAGTCAATTACTTAAGGAAGGGAGATATAGAGAGAGCCATAGAGTGACTTTAATGTTCTTGTCATTAATACTTTATCTTTTTTTTATTATTATTTTCATGATCTTCATAATTTCCTGAATTGAAATAGGGTCAGAAAAGATTCTGAGAGAAATAGTACTGCTAGCCTAGACAGCAGCTGCATTAAAAAAAAAGCCTGCTATTTTGAGATTTCAAGGCCAACAAAATTTATGAGCAAGCTTTGAATGTGAAATGAAACTTTTGACAGTGTGCCCTTGTCTATAAAAATAAGAGCTAATGACCCTCTGGCCTTCGCTGGTAGATGCAGAGGAAAGGGCAAGTTTAAAAAGGCCCGGGAAACTAAACTACATTTTCACCCTTAAAGGTGGTCCTTTCAGGTCAGAGAGAAGACACGTGGTTGTAGAGCATGGGTGTAGCATGCCTGGGGACAAATAAAAGACTTTGTTCTCCCCAAGGCATCAATCCAGCATCTCTCACCAGCACCACATTCCTTAAACAAATAAGCAGATGAATGTACCAGAAGAACACGTGAGGAAAAACAAATCAGACTTATAAAACGCCTTGGAGTCCAGCCATGATTTTCCTATGGAAACAAACTTAATTCCAATCTCCTTCTCACAAAAGACCTTTTTCTCTCCTTCTGTTGGGGTTAACCAGCATTTCATTGATTTATTCAGGAATATAATTGACTCTGATGACAGTGGCAGGACTCAGCCCTCAAAGACTGTAGCTTGCTGGCATGAAGGCTATCATGGTCCTCATTCATTTAGCTTAACTGCGGCTCCTGTGTTAGATGCACAGTTGCCCTAGGCTCCCTCCTTAATCGGTGGAAAGAGATAGGCTTCTGTGGAGAGCGGTGCATATCTAGCCTGGGCTAAACTGCTATCTGACAGCACTTTTCTCAGCAACTATAACTGCAATCTAGGATAACCATGTGGGATACCAGTCAAGAACCAGAAGTTTAGTTTACTAGAAGAAATACAGCTTTAGTGGTCAAAACTCTCTCATTGTCTCTTGCTACTTCCCCATCTCCATTTCACAGTCTTTTGTACCAAACACAAATCAGATATTTTTTTATTTTTTTTTTTTTTTTTTTTTTTACGACTTGTGGCTTCACATAACAGAATCCTGGCCAAATACAAAGGCTTGCAAGTTTTACAGTCATCTTCATCTTCTTTGCATTGACTTCTCGTGTGAATAAATCCAGATTTGAATGACTCAGCTGAAACTTGGAGCTCAAGGGAGATGGTTAAAAAGATATTGAAAATGGAATCATTGATTTTAAAAAATGAGTGGTCTAACGGTGGAAGTTCACCTCTCAGTGCTTTCTTCTCATCGTCTCTCACCAGAGTTAGTCTTTTTTACATAAACTATTTCCTTATTCCTAAAGAAAATAAATACACAGCTTAAAGGAGATTCTCATTTTTCACTGAAAGATATATTTTAATGGAAATATCATGTAGTAAACTTCAGTTCTTTGTTACCGAAGAACCATCTCTGAATAAAGACAACATTTTCTGGTCTCTAGTCCTCTAAATCTGATCTAATTTTGATTAGGGACCATACAAATAAGGTTAAGAAACAAGATTAAAATGACCTAAAAAATCATTGAGGATATACATTTACTGAAGTAAAGTATCATGAGACTTTCATAAACATTTTTAGAAGCTGTTAATGTCACTATCTGAAATGCATTAGATTTGACTAAGAAAAGAATTCTGATTCATATAAGACTGACTAACCATTCTTAGTTTTGGATGATTAATTCGTACACCAAGGTGCCAGAGAGACTTATCTGTGTATCTTTTCAACTCTCTTGACCCAAGATATATACTGCTCATGGCTTTAAGGCCATATGAAAGTTTTTTCAAAGGCTAGGAACTCAGATTCCAGGTTTTTTTTAATCTCCACATTTCTGGGTGTTGACATGAAGAGTTGAGATGTGCAGGAGTGTTTAAAAATTTTTCACTTAAACTATATGTCTAAAAAAAACCCTCCAAAACACTTTTGCTTGGGAAATACCATGAGAAAAAGAAATTTATTAGCCTATCAGTCTCCTGAATATAGTCCTGGGTATGAATGAAGAAAATAAAAACTTTTTCTAGTTCATAGGAATTCTGGGATACTAAATACAGTCATCAACAAATACAAAAAATGTTGATATCCTCACAAGCAAGATCTGGCAGCAAAAATCTCACTACTATGTCTCAGCCCCATGTAATGCCTAATTTCCAGCAATCTGGTTAATTCCCTCAAATGTCTGCTAATCTTCATTCACATAATTTTTCCTACTGAAAACAACATCAGCCAATTGTTGGCAAGCAGCTTGGTACTAATTCAGTTATTAAACAGAGACTTGTACTCAGGTGGCACTTGGCCAAGATGCCCAAGTCAACACCTTCCTTATTATTCTTAGTCCTGCTGCTTTTACTATGGTAGGGTCAAGCCCTTGGTTACACCTATGCCTGGGAGAGATCGACAGCTTTGGGTACATAACAGCATACTGCCTGCTCTTACTGAATTTATGACTTGTAGCAGCTAGGCAATGAGTCATGAACCATCACAATCATTCAATTTTTAATATAGTCTCTAGAGTCAAAGCCTATGACAATATAGCCTAACAATTTTGTGTTTAGAAATCAAGTGTAAGTGGGAAGAGACATAAGATTCTGTTAAGTGAGCTGTAGCATAGACACAATTAAAAGTTATTTGCATTACATAAGCAATAATGAATGTCCACCAAAACAAGGACATCAACAAAAACAACAGGAACTGAATGTAACCCGACATCACAAAGAGAAAGAAAAGTAGCATTAGTTTATCCATTATTTACTGAACCTTTGTTTAATTGTATTATGTACCATTCTGGCAAATAAACAAATAGATTAAGCTCTTTTTCCACAAATCAAATGATACGTATGTCCTAGTGCAAATTTCCCAAAATTCTCATTTCTGTCGCTTTCTGTAACATCATTGCTAACTTTTCCAGAAACTTCAATAACCAGCATTTGCCTAAACTTATCACATTGTCTATTCATTACAGACTTCTAGAAATTTTAGAACAGGTATGAAAATGGAGAGACACTGTGCTATGAGGTTTACCAGACAAGATCATGAGCTCTTATGACAGTATATTTGAAGCTACTGTAATGGTGCCAAGGGCATCTTATTTTATGGCATTTCCAATACAGATCAAATAGGGTGCTTATTGAAAAAGAAAAAAAAAATCAGTTCAAATACTCTTTTAACTGGAGGTAGTTGGAATATCAGAGAAAAACTCTTGATTTCTGAACCTGTTTTTTCTGCTTCAGTCATACTTTTACGGGTGCATCATAGTCAGCAATCAAGATTCCTTCCCATTTCTTGTCGGGGGCAGAACACTGAACCTGAATTCAACCTGAATTCACGCTTCTGGAGTTCCACTAGTAGCTTTCAGGTAGAAAGAAACAGTGAAGTCATAAGCAGTATCATCAAGTGGGATTCATCTGCCGACAGGTATGTTTCTGCAGACTGGACATCCCTGCCTGCCTGTGGCTGTATTCCAACTGCTTTGAGAGTCGTCGAAGAGAAGGAAGCGCCTGCATTTCCTTCTGGGCTAAGGTACTTCTAAAATGCATCTGACGAACAACACTTGTTTTTCTGCACTGAGTGTGACAACAGCCTCAGCTGCCCCACTCAGCCATAGCTGCCTGAAGTATAGAGTGACGGGAGGCAAATCCCGCTGTTGTTTCGGAAGATAATGGCTATCAGGCTTAAACCAATGCCACAAGCATTAAAAGATTACTTCAAAACATTGTCCTCCCTAAATTCTGGACACATAGATTTCTTTACCTAACATAAAAATACAGAATTGTAGTGTTTAAAGTAGAATATTAATCTCCAGGTTTCCTTCTAAAATCAATAATGAGAAATAAAGGTACTTGGAGAGGATGACTGATCCCCTTTTAAAATATTTATCAAAGATAGGTTAGACAAATTACTTTCAGAAAGTGTCTGTTTCTTCCCATTGCACGTTAAGGGGTGCTGGAGGACAAATTTGGTCTGACTTCCTAGTTTTAAACACAGGCTAAAACCAATGAAGTTTAATGCCATCACTCACTTCAGTGGGGATAATTTAGGTCTGAATATCTTTAATTCTTCACAACATTGTTCCACTACTTGTGGAAAAACAAGAAATGAAGCCCAAGGCAGCACACCAACCACCTCCTGTGCTTTGAATTGAAGGTGGTAACTGTCAGGATGTCCAGACATTAGCCACGTGAATAAACATGGAACAAAATTAAGTATATTTTTGTTGTTTTGTTATTAACTTTCTTGCTAAATTTCCTGGCTCTGTGGCATTTTTGCTGAGTTCTGAACTGGTTCTTTCCGTATGCAGAGAGATTCACTCCTGCTGAGGGAATTTCATATATTTCACATATTTTATTATTTATTTTCTAGTAATTAGTCTGAACCACTGACTCAAACAGAACTAGCCAAGTGAAAAAGAAAATATAACAAAGTCCCCCAATATGTTGTCTTTGCCTAGGGCAATAAGCAGCTGACGGCTAATGGGACAGATGATGCTCCTCTTCTCAGTTCATCCATTTAGCTGCTTGTTTAAGACACAAGAATGCCTATGTGCCTTGACCCACACTTTAGTGTTTGAAACTTTCATATTCTTCTTGGTAAGGCTGACAGATATTTTTCCTGAGCTTTGGAAAACATCAATTTTTCAGCAAAATTTGAAAACTGAAGTATTTTTCTTTGCAAATGCAAATATACTACCTTTCAAAATTAAAGTCAGAAGTCCCTTGCTCTCTTTCTCTGGTGATTACAGGGCTAGCTGTTTCTTTGAACGCACTGCAAGCTCCTCTCCTGGAAAAGTAAAGAAGTGGCAAATGGCATTCCATTGTCAGTAAATGTTGTGGGAGACACAGCATAGACCTAGGGAGGGAGAAGAGCGCTATCTGAATTCTGTAAGGGATAGTGTCATGCATTAATGAGGCTATACTAAGTGAAATAGTTTGGGTGAGGGAGAGGGGCAAGAATAGCACCCTGCAAACAGATAATAACCAGATAACAGCAACTACAATTGCTTCTCATATCAAATCTCCTCTCCTGAGACAAATGTCAATCACACAGGTAACATGAATTTCCGACTGGAGATACTTCTGTCTTCTTTGGGAATTAGCCTAGATCGGGTGCCTGAGTTTAAGACAGACAAAGTTTGTTGACATTAATCTGAGTTTTAATTTGTTAGTCCTGTCAAAGTTCGGTATCGATCTGCAATCTGGGGCCATAGATGACCAGTAATTTAACAGGGTGTAGTTAAAGTCACTGAGTGAAAAAACGCGGATGTTCCCTTAAGCTCTTGGTTTACTAAAGGCTTTGCACACTGGAAAAAAGTCCACTACTGTTGTTTATCTAAATAATAGCTAAGTACAACTACTAGAAGGTGGTTTATATTAACAACTTCAAGGCACAGTGCTGCTTAAAAATACATCAGTTGTCCCCACTACATATGTCATGTGTCCTACCTTTTTTTCCTACTCCCTGCCCTCTGGTACATGTCAGTGCAGTTCCTGAGGTCAAACTGAGTGAGAATCTGATGGCAGGAATCAACACTGATTTCCACATTGCCTGTGTTTATTTCTATTCATTCCCTTGGGGACTTTGAGGTTTGTCTGTTTTGTTTTCTTCTCTTCTCATTTTCTTCCAAGGAACTTTACTGCTGCCTGTAAGGGAGACAATCCGGCTTTGCTAGCTGGCAATGGGAGCTCGGGGGCTCCCTGAAAATGTCAAAAACTCTTTGCTTTCCAGAATGTTTGTTTAAGAAAAGTGAGTTTGCACAGCTTGCTGTGAGTGCTTGCTGTGCAAATGTATTTTCAACACACAGGTACAAAATACCTTCCCATTTTCTCTTCCAGAGCTCCAGTACTGTCCTCAGCACACAAACTCTTATCCCTACAAGGCAGAAACGGGCAGTGGAAATCCTATTAAAGGTCTACAGGGAGTTTTCTCAGCAGTGCAATAAAGCATCAGGATCCACTTCTAATCCACAAAAGGGTGTAGACTATCTCATAATTGCGCCTGCAGTACCAGATTCTCTGTTCCTCCAAACTCACTCTTTATCCATATCCCTTCAGTCTCTCCAGCACCAGACAAGAAAATCCCAGGCCTAAGAGAGGAGATGCTGATGAAACACCCTTTTCATCCAGAAAAATTTGTGATTGGACTACTAGTCTCCTTTTAAAATGAATGAGGTCAATAAATCAAAAGGAAACGGTGGAATGCCTGACTCTAAATTAGTAGGAGGGACATACAGTGACTAGTTACTTCCTCTAAGTCAAATTCTATTATTTCTATATTACATATATAAAATCATAGGATCATAGAGTGGTTTGTCTTGGAAGCGACCTGCCATGGACGAGGACATCTTTCACTAGATCGGATTGCTCAAAGCCATGTCCAGCTTGGCCTTGAACACTTTTAGGGATGGGGCATCACCAGCTTCTCTGGGCATCCTGTTCCAGTGTCTCATCACCCTTATCATAAATAATTTCCTTCTTGTGTCCAATCTAAACCTACCCTTTTTCAGTTTAAAACTGTTATCCCTTGTCCTATCACTACAGGACCTGGTCAAGTGTTACTCTCCCTCTCTTCATCACTTTGGGAACTTCCTCAGCTTCAATTACTGTATGCTAACTTCAAGATGCTTAGTTTCCAGAGTGAGTGTCCACAATAAATTCTGAAAAAGGCAGACACTCTTGAGAGAGACACCAGTTGGGCAGCTAAAGTCAGAAACACCTGAAATCATCAGCACAGCATGAAAAATTCTGATTCTAGACTACCCCCTGTCTTCCTCCAATCTGCTTCCTCTGTTCTTTCTCTTCTTCCTCATGAGGCATACAGCAAGCAAATGACTTGAGCTTTCGACTGTCGTTAATCACTAAACTTAGTGATCCCTGTCCCCATCCCTGCCTCCATCTCTTTCTCCCTCCACATTTTCGCTGCCCTACTTCGGCAGGGGGGTTGGATTAGATGATCCACAGAGGTCCCTTCCAACCCCTAACATTCTGTGATTCAATGATTCTGTGATCACTTTCCCCAGCCACGCACACCAGACCCAGCTCTCAACTTTATCTTTTCTTTGCGGAGCTTTGCCAGCCCTTGCTCTCATACACAATTTTTGTCTTGCAGTGCTCCTGGATCATAGTTTTTTGTTTTGTTTTTTTCCCCCCCCCTCCTTTCCCTGTTTTTCTGTGCAAGCTGAACAGCTGAAGCCACAGCAAAGTCATTAGCTTTTGGGGGATCACCACCCGCGATCACCTCTCTGCCAGTAAATGGCATGTTGGAACTACTTGGCCAGAACAGGCTCTTACTTTTGCTGATGTATTGAATGTACTGTAACTGCTGCCACCAACAGGATGTTCAACAAAAATAAGACATTTTTCCACCCACTCCTTTAACAGTTCAGTCTCAAGAAGAGATAATGAATAGGTAAGAGGAATTTACGTTCTAATACCAGTTTATCTGCTGTAGCAAACACTCTTCTCTCTCACAACTATCCCTCCAGACAATCTAAGCAGAACATGCTGCTTTTTCTCATCCAGATTGAAAGAGGCATCTGAAACGTGTGTTTAAAATATGACCATTTTATACAATGCACAAAGAAAATTGAAGATGCTAAGAGAAAGAAGTAATGAAGAAAACACAAGAAATACTTTCACCTGATTCGTTGATCACTATGATCTAAAATTACTATTTTTAGTGCAGAAGTTCGGCAGTAAAATCTGTTTCCCAGTGGCAAAAAAAGTGTTTTGTGCCTGCGAGTCCTTCTGCAAGAGCTACTGCATGGTTATTGATTTTCTGAAACTGGCTGCCTCAAACTAAGAACGTTATCATGAGTTCACAAGTTGCAGTCCTGTGTTCGTACAAAATGCTGAACATTGTTTTTCACAGGCACTAGGATTTTTATAGGCCATTGTCTAAGTTTATCCCAAACAGTTTAAATAGCTTTGTTTTCTCAAAAATAATCCATTTATTTATATAAATATATGTGATTTCTAGATATATTCTGAGAAAAATAAAGCCCTAATAATTTTCCAGTATAAAAATGAGATGCAAAATGACAGGATATTTTCCAGAGTTCCTATTAATTATCTCTAAAAAAAAAAAAGAAAGAAAAAAAAAGTTTAAGAAATCAGGAAGAAATGGATTTGAAATAAAAACATGGACTTAACTGCAACTTCATATACAAAGAAAATGGCACAGTCAGTTTACTATTTGTTTGGAGAATATATCCAAACCCTTGCTTGCACTCATAAAAACCAGAGTATTGCAACTTTTAAAAGTTGGTTTGATTTCTTTTTTTTACGCATACTTGTCTGCATTTAGTTTGATGTAAGCTAAACTGAAGAGTTTCAGTTTGACTCTGACTGGTTTGCAGAGTTTCAATTAGCCCCAGACATACTGAAATTCACAGCCCTTCAGAGTGGGGTGAAATCATGCTTATTTTCATTTTGGAAAGAATGCTTCCTACAAAAATAACTAGAACCTAAATTGCTATTCCATGTTATCATTTAATTCTGTCAGTGAGAATTTAGAATGGGATTTAGAAATCTCATGGTTGGGATTAAGGAAGTCATTGTGAAGAAAGGTAGGATGAGGGCATAGAGCACAACAGATTATCTGGAATGATTCTTTATTTAATTCCGGAATAACAGTGCTCACACAAGGCACTATTGTGGAGTAGCCATTGGACTGGAGCCTATTTCGTTCAATTTCCATACACAGGGAAATTGCTCCCAACTCCCTCAGGCAGCTTTGCAGATCTGCTCAGGGATACTGAGAAAAATTAATCTGAATTAATTTTTGAAGTGGATTAGTTCAACTAAATTAAAACACCGTGTGGACTCTCTCATTCAGAATTAAAGGGGCTTTAATTCAGTTTTGCTTCATTCAGTTTAACATTGGGTGAAGCAAGACAGAGTTTGGGCTCCATTAGAATAGTGTTCAACTGAGTGCAATTTAAATTCCCGCTTTCAGTTAATTTGGAGTTATTTTGCTGACAGTCCCTGTATAAACAATAACGTAACGTCCATGAAGGACAGAACACGGGGTGCAAAGATCTCTGTCCGCAGATGGGACATGAACACCATGGAGGAAACTTTTCCCACTCTGATTTCTCTCAGCCTCTGCCTTGGGGGGAACCTGCAGGAAGGACATCTCAGCCTTGTTGTATATTCAGTCCTAGGCTCTCTTCTCAGCCTGGCTAATGTAAGGGTTTATAAAATGTGAAAGTGTGAAATGGACTCATTTTTCAAGCCTTTTTTATTCAGCCAAAGGATAGTTACGGCTTCCAAGTCACTAGTGACATGCACTGTACGTGTAGTGTTGGCTTTCTATTCCATTACAATTCTCCAGAGCCTGCTGCTCCTCTCACCTCTTCAAATGAATCATTATATTAAAAAGAATACAGACTATTTTAAGCATAGAAGGCACCTAGACACCAGGAGTAGGAGGAGCAAAAGAAAAAAATCAAGGTCTTATTCAAATACCTTGGGATCATAAATGGAGTTATTTTTTATAGGCACATTCCCCTTTCCATAGATGTGAGAGACCATCTTCATGTTGATGGTGGGATAGTGCTGATGCACATCAACAAGAAAATAGGGCATATCAACTAAAAAACCCTGACTTACATTAAATCAAATTAAGGTATTCTCCATCTGGTTTTACCCAAGGGGTTTGTACTGATTTAACTAAATTGATTTCTAAACTGATTTAGTTAAATTGGTGCAAAAACTGTGTAGAACAGCCAGAAGTAAGTACAAAAGAGTTTAAGTAAGTCAAACAAATTCAAGTGAGTATAACAGGCATGGTGAAAGAGTTAACGAAGAAATGAAGTGGCAGCATAAACTTTAGGGTGTATGTGGCATGATTCTATTCACCACTGTAGATGTGACAAAGTGAACATCTGTCTCTGCCCACACTGTCGGCCTCAAAGCACTGGGAGATTCAGAACTGAGCCTGGAAATCCGAGGAACATGTTCCAAAAGGTCCAAAGTGGTGGCACTGAAGCTGGCTGCTGTGCTTGGAGCGTCATCTAGCCAGTGCTGACCTACAGAAGACAAAGCAAGAGAGTGGAGAAAGTGTATAAATGACCATATTTAGGAAGGGTGGTTAAAAGATGCATAATTGCAGACCTCATGTGCCACAGAGAAGAGGTAAAGACAAGAGCTAGGCAAGGCTGAACTTCCATACAAAGAGGTAGTCTCGTGGCTCAAACTATTCTTAAACAGTGAAAGTTCAGATCCTAGAACTACTGGTGATTGTTCCTATATGACAGTGAAGAAATCAGCTCATGCATTTATCTCAGTGTATCTGCGGTGGCCATCACCATGGTGGTACCAGAACTGCTGTCAGTGTAGCTTAGACTAGTGAACTCAGTCCCTTCCTAGCCAATTGCCGCATGTATTTTAGGAGTTAGCATGAGCTATGGACCATTTCCACTGGGCCGTTTGGATATGATCACCTTATTCTGGAGGCTAAGAGAGTTTAATTGCAGAGTCACATCCAGGCAATGCTAGGTGACTTCGGAGCAGCGTATGTCCTGGAAACATTGAATTTACTAGTACAGATATGGCCTTTGTGCCTCAGTTTTCCTACTCTAAAATGGAGTATTATTTTGTATGTCTTTGTGTACTTGTGTACAGTTCAGGGAAGAGGAGGTGGGATAGTGAATTCCAGACATTAGGAACGCCAAAGACCTGTTACATTAATTTTGGCTCCCTGTCCTCTCTTGCACCAAGGGAAGAACCAGCCACAGATCATGTTCTTATGAATGAGTTTTTACAGGGTGTTATTCATCTCACTTGAGTTAAGCAAGAGATGAAGAAGTTATTAACACCATCATGTCTCATTAACTCGCAGAACTGCTTTCGCCAAACCACCCTGGGATTTTGAATCTTTCAAAAAGTGCCAGCATTCTCTCTCTCTTTTCATGTCTTTACTAATTATACTCTCCCTGGGCACATGCCAGGGTTTTTCATACAATTTCTGGACAACAGTGAGGACATTATCAGTATTTGTGGTGACGGGAAAGAGAGGAATTATGCACAGTATGAAACTTCCTGATGCTTCCTTATGATTTGAGGTTGCATTCACATGATGCATACTGTTGCTTTTTTGTTCAGGCCTCATAAATCCTCTAGTTGGCACATTGCAAATGCCCATGAACATATTTGAGTCTGCTTTCCGTGCAAGTCAACTTCCTCCCATCCACTTCTGTACTGAACACAAACAGTGCTACGTCCGTTCAAAAATGACCATAAATGAAAACGCTCACTGTCTGGACACTCAGCTGCTTCCTACAGCTGGCAGGTAACCAAAGTTTCTCAGATGGCTTAACACGCATCTGAGAGATGTTCAGATACAAGGTGACTGAGAACACATATGGACCTATAGCAGGTAGAACTGACACAGGTTTGTTACTACTCAGGCAGAGAGGATAGCTTCTTAGCTGTACTGCTTCTGTCTGAGGTAGAGTCAGTTGTCTTCATAGTAGCTCATATGGTGCTATATTTTGCATTCGTGCTGAAAACTGTGTTGATAACACATGGATGTTTTAGTTACTCCTGAGCAGTGCTTACACAGCGCCAAGGGCTTTTCTGCTTCTCATACCACCCCGCCAGAAAGTAAGTTGGAGATGCACAACAGTGTGGGAGGGGACACAGCTGGAAGAGCTGACTTCAACTGACCAAAGAGGTATTCCATACGCTACAATGTCATGCTCAGCAATAAAATTTAGGGAAAGAAGGAGGAAGGGTGAAGAATGTTTAGAGTTATGGTGTTTGTCTTTCCAAGTAATTGTTATGCATGATGGAGCCCTGGTTTCCTGGAAATGGCTGAACGTCTGCCTGCTGATGGGAAATAGTGAATGAATTCCTTAGTTTGCTTTACCTGTAAGCACAGTCTTTGAGCTTGTCTGTATCTCAACCCATGAGTTTTCTCACTTCTACCCATCCCACTGAGGAGGACTAAATGAGTGGCTGTGTGAGGATTAGCTGCCTACCAGAGTTCAACCAAAACAACCCAATCTGCTCAACTCCTCCTCTTTTCCATGCTAGATCCTAGTTCAGCCATTAGGCAAGGAAGGCTTCACTAAGGGTTTACCATTGAGGTATGAGTTAGTTGTGGAATCTTCTTCAGTCTTCCTTACTTCCCCTCTGTAAGGTGAATAATATATATGAGTAACTGAAACAACAATTTGTGGAGCATCCATGGGCCTGGTTTTCCTCCTCCTCTTGCTCGTCTTCTCTCTTAGGAATAACTCCTCTGAGTAGCCTTGAACTACTGATAATAACTATAGCTATAGTCAGCTGGTGAAAAGCATGCCTAAGAGAAGTACCAATTACCCTAAAAATACGTCTTCAATTTTTTTTTTTTAGGTTTTAGTACTGAAGTTTCAGCAAAATTACTAAGCTGCAGAACTAGAGATTTCTTTAATAACCACCAGAACTCACAGATCCTAACACGTATTTGTATGCTAACCTGCACATGTTCAAGTACATGGATCCTGTGAATGTGACTTTCTACATATATGAGCTGTCTTCAGATACAGTTTCAGCAGCACATGAACAAAATCTTCAGACTTATTAGGTTTAGCTTAAATAAAGATTCCCTGTTTATTATGTTTCTACACCCACCAAAAGCAAATATGGTCAACTCAGGAATAAAGAATATTGGCAGCCAAATTCCTAAGAGAATAAAGTTTAACCCTAATTCAGTCAGAGTTCATGGCTGCGAGTCCGGATATGTTGTTATATCCCAGTTCCAATACAGATTTACTAGGCATGATGCAGATCCAGGTACACAAATTTAAGTGAAAGCTATCCAAAATGAAAGTATTGATAGGAGATGATGGTCGATGCACACAGTTGCCCAAATCTAGACATCTGGCGTCATTTGAGGCTGCCCAGCATCTTCAAGATATCCATATGAGAACGGAATTATAAGAGCCCTCAACTCTTTGGGACTGTCATCTAGAGATCAGCTGGAGTAGACTGGAGTATCTCAAATGGCCTAATAAATGGACAACTGCCATGTCTATGCCCTCGATGGGGTTCCAGACTATGAATCTGAGAGAGCAGTTCAGCTTGTCCCAAGCAGACGTCTACTTTTGGGAAGTTGAATAACCCTCTGGTGTCTGTTGCCTAAGTTTAGGTGGGGGTCATCCTTCCAGGCTTCCAGCTATCTCATTAGAAGGGTATAAGTATTCCTTAAGTCCTGTGTTATTTCTGTCAGGCCCTTGAATATATCTCTTGGACATTTTAAATGGTTCTAAGTATCTATATAAGTAACAACATAGGCAGCTGATTCCCCCTGTGATTTCCATTGACTAGAATGGGAGCTTCCACATATAGTTCATAACTGTACACCTACGCAAGTATATTTAAATGCAGGTGTTTTGACCTGGAGCCGAATCCCACTTTTTGTGTGATATTTGGAAGAT
>Ga0181612_106462_pt1 | contig 35794 bp, 15 predicted proteins | sample HoacroProtozoa21_FD_119630 | JGI IMG/M metagenome (GOLD analysis project Ga0181612, IMG submission 119630) | Hoatzin crop microbial communities from Cojedes, Venezuel. Combined Assembly of Gp0051906, Gp0051904, Gp0051908
TTCCGATCTACATAGAAAAGCCTTTGTTAATTGATCTTTAGTTACTAAAGTTTCTTTTACGTTAAAGGATAATAAAGCCTAACCAATTAATACCCTAATGGAATACCGTGCTTCGACTCTCTATGTGAACAAGAGAAGAAAAAAAAATCCAGCAGGGAATGAAGAAGTACTACACCTTAATCACAGCTATCACGATAATATTCCCTTTTACACCATTCTATTCCCATGATACTTACCAACCCAATCCAGTGGGCCTGCTATATTAACCAGTATTTTTTACATTGCCTGTACTCACTGATTTATAAAAGCAGCTAAAAAAAACCAAACCAAAACAAAACAAAAAAACCCAAACACCTATTTTCCCTTGGACTATGAACAGAAAAAGCCCTCAATTCTGGCTTCAAGGCCCTTTACTGGCCACTACCTGTCAAAAGCACGTGGGGTCAAATTCTGCATTTTATTTTGATTCTGTTTTTTCTTTGTCACTAGTTAACTCCCCAGGCTCACTAAAGCATCTGTCTCTGCCAAGGAAGTTCACTCTGAAGTGGCAGCCAGCAACACAGGCCCAGTTCCTTGCACTCCTAATAAGCTGCTAAGTCAGCTTTGCTCAGGATGACTGTCAGCTCTCTGCAGATAGTACTTTCATCAGCTAAGAAAAGGATGAGACTGTCCCTCAAGAGATGCTGACTGAGTCCTTCAAGGGCTACTCCAAGCTCACAAAGCACAGTAAATTGTAGCATGAAAGGGAAGACGCAAATCTGATCTGTTTAGATGTATATCTAGATGCTGATTATAGGTGTGACTATAGGTGTGATTATAGGTGCTGATTATAGGTGTGACTCAAGGTGTTTGTTCTTGAAGTCACATTAAAAAAAGAGTTTGTGACCAAAAATCGCTGCAGTTCTTGAACAGTAAAACATAGGCTGATTGAAGTCCCCAAAGCCATTAGTAACTAGAGCCATTGTGATCTGGAATTAACTTACCTCAATTGCACTGGTGTATTGCTCAAGTCTACTGTCAATCTTTGAGACAACTGCTGTCGTGTGGGTGGGTTTCGTACCACTGTAGGAAGTAGAAAAAAAAAAGAACTTATTATTCCCTTCAGTTAGACACTACTGGTTTGACTGAACTTACTCTTTTATTGCTTTACCTCTTCTGAGCGGATTTGTTCAAAAATTCTGCTCGCTCCTCTATCTAGAAAAGAGAGAAACAAGCGCTGTAAGTTTAAAGTTAATAGACCGGCAGTCTGTACAAGGCCAGGCTAAAATGTCGTTTTAAATGTCAACAGGTCAATCTGAAAGAGATGCATTCCAACAGAAATCACCACAGACACACACAGGGTTTATAGTTGAAAGCCTGTTATGCCACAGATTCATAAGGGTGGATATATTTTCTGCATTAATGTTTGCATCCTGCATGTTTCTTCAGTGCCTCATTTGTAACAAGAGAATAAACCACCGATACAGAAAGGAGAAAAGGGAAGTTTGTCTTATGAAAGGGGTTGATATTCACAAAATCTATGTCAAATTTCCTCATATCTCCCACATAAGAGCAAGTATGTATGTCTTGAGACAGACAGCATATTTAATAAAGTTTTTCGGAGTTGAGACATGGGACTAGGCCAGGTTTGGAGCTCAGCCACACACCCCCTCTCACGCATATTTTTGCAGGAAACTGAAAATTTAGTTGGAGCTCCAAAAAAACAATCAGACTGTACTCTGCTCGTGTTCAGCAGGGTCACTGCTGAGTCAATATCTACTGGCTGTTATTAGACAAACTGGTATCTTACATTTCCTCATTATTTTCTACTCTGTGTATGGGAAAATACTGTAATGTTTCCAGGGAAAAAGAATTGTGAAGGTCTCACAAGACGTATGCCAAATCTCTCGATAATTTGAAAACAAAAAGACTCCACCCTGAATAAAGTTTTAAAACATTTCATGGGGGGGGGGCAGCTATTTGCATTCTCGATCAAGAAATACTTTAATGAACTTCATGTCTCTTCCACATTGTATTTTTCCACTTCTTGTCCGAGGCTCTACAGTTCCACTTAAGAGTAAAATATACACAAGCAGTTCCAGGGGATGGAAAGGTCTATTAATCAGCCTGGCTGGATTCCTGGGGATTCCCCGGTCTCAGTATGGATTGTCCATTTCCAAGTTACTTTAACATGACTTCTGTGGCATTCATGCCTTGAAAATAAGGCAATGACAGCCATTCCTTTAAATGGTTCTTTTCAGGGCCCTTAGCATCCAGGCTGTCCCAGAATACTGAATGCCACAGCAATCCCATCAAAGGGCATGCGTGTTTTATTTCTCAAGCCCATACAAGCGAAAACTCAGGCAGTTCACTTCAGTGCAGAATGTGCCAAAAAAGCTCACTGGAGGAACTCCAGCTAGCATCAATCCAGCTCAAAGGCATCTCTAAAGCTCTAAAAAATACATATACACAATTTACAGAGCAATTTACTTCAACAGTTTTAGTTGCCAATGTATGATCTAAACACAGCCCTGAGTGGAAAGGAGCTTTGCTCAGATTTCTGCCAGCCGTCCCAAGGCCCCGTTGTCACCAGGCGGCAGCAACACACCGGGCAGGACCCATCCACACCGGTGCTGAGCAGCCTGCGGCTCTCCCTCAGCAGCTCACAACCTCGTTTCACCCAGAGCAAACGCAGTCAGCTTTGCTGTAAAACGAGCAAGTGCGTTATTTAATTGAAAGAGGCTAAACAGATCTACGATGGTAGCTTACAGCGCATCGCCTCTCCTCGACTATGGTACAGCAGGAACAGTTTCCCACAGCGCTGATTGCTGGGTCACGACCGGCAACGCACCAAAACGATGAGCTGGGCCAACACGAGCCGCTGGTTTCTCCCTTGCTCTGCATGAGCGGGTCGTTCGCTGACTGCGTCAGTGAAACCCTGGCCATCTAGTAATTAATTTACAGCACCTCCTAGTTCAGATGAACTGAGATTCTACTCAAATTCTTATAAAAGGGACAGATCTTAAAAGACCCCAACAGTAGCCTCTTGACAGTCTTCCTGTGTTCAGGAAGGAGAGATGTTTCTACACAGCACGAAAACCTGGCTTCAGTATGCGCTGGTGTGGGGGGGGATGTGTTGAGGGGAAGAGGGACATGTATTCTTGGGGTTGTAGTAAGAAGGCATGGGGTCATTCTTTACCTGCTAGAAACAGCAGTTCTCAGAGCACCTGCTGTGGTATCAGCAATAAGTCAGGTATTGTTCAGAACAGGAAAGTGAGGAAGCAGACCAGAAAATCAGTTAAACAGGAAAGCAGAGTTAGGAAGCAAACCTCAGAGCTGAACATGGTCCTCTTCCCAAGGAAGCAGGTGCCTTGTGGATGTATAACACATTTTCTGCATGCTTATATGAGAACTTGTTCTAGGGCATCTTCCTCAAAATGCAGTATGCTTAGAACAGAAGCATACATTGAATATACTTAAACACACCTGTATACACATGTATATTCAATGTATGGGTCAAATACATTTAGACTGCACAGCAGCTTCTAAAGGTCATTTATCCACTGCACACCACACAAACTCCATGCAAAGAATTTGAAATGTTTGGCACATACAGTAAACAGTATTACAAAGTAGATCTGCAAGAGAAATAGGCAAAGCAAGGTGGTTAGCACAAAATGCAAGATATTTCCTCGATCTAAAAGCAAGAGACAAGCATGATCTTTTTGCTGCATTCAGTATAATGGGATCTTGTTAAATAGCTTGGGACTATGTTTTGTCACCACGGACTACTTTCCAAAGCCTCTGGCACAGAACACACATGTACTCCAAAAAGTCAACCTGCTAGCCTCTAATTACATTATAACCAGAAAGAACACATGATGTCAGACTGCATCTCTCTGTCCTTAACCTCAGTCACTTGAAAGTTAAGCATTTAGTCAAAACTACTCATTTTGGTTCCCTCTATAGTCAGCATACAGGCAGAGGAGCTCATCTCACCCTAGGAAATGTGGGATTGGCTTGTCCAACGAGGGTGGCTTTCGCTCTATTAGATACCAAAGAAGCTTAGATTAGACAACAAAATGCTTAGATGTACACCTACCCTTCTGCTGGTAAAGTCAGACGAAATGAAACCATTGGATATGAATCAAAACCATGCGGATTCTCACATCTGATAAAAGCCTTACTCACCAAGGTCAGCATGTACAGGTGGCAAGGAATAAATTAAGCAAGATGTCATACAGAGATATATGTATGTATGTATCCACATTCAATATTATATAGACATGTCTCGTTAGCTGATTGTGCGAGAAATTCTTGTTAAAAAATGCAGTTAAATTGTGGGTGTCGAACTGCACTGTCTTCTGTCTGTACATTCGCCAAGAACAGTAACATAGTGGAAGAGGAAGGAGTTAAGACACAATTTAAGCCAATGACTTGGGAAACAAAAACCATATACATATTCCCAGTAAAACTTGTTTAATACAAAGGTATTAAATGATTCTTAGGAATTTTAAACTGTGTATTGGATATCATCCAACAGAAAGTGTTGTAAATTGATACACATCGAAATTCTTCTCAAAAAATGGGTCAAGGAGGAAGGGGAATAAGAAATGCAAATAAAAATAAGAAATCCCTGTATTATGATTTTGCCTCATATCCAACAGGTGGAAGAACCTGGTGGAAATCCATTTTGGGTGGTAGTCCCCAGGAATAAAGTAGCTTCTCCTTATCCTGCCTGAGTGGCTCACATACTCTTTTGCTTCATTAAGCACAGTTAGGCTTTATCCTGCTGTCAGCAGCACCTGCACAGAGTGCACCAATTTACTCCAGTTTACCTGCCAGACTAGAGTGCTGTCATCAGCATCAAAGATGGGGAAGAAACAAATGTCGCACATCCTGTGCTTACCACTCTATCTTCCCTCTGCTGCAAGAGGAGCTCATCTAGGAAGAAATGCTTGTGTAGAGTCTAATTCTTTCCAGTCACTCCTCCTGCTGTCAGGTGTTGAGAGCAACAATGAGATAGGACAAGACAGGTCTTTAAGGAAAGAAAAATAAAAAATCTCAAGCCCTGAAAAGTCCTATCTCCTGGTTTATCTTCAGCATTGCCTTGCAGAGAGAGCAGGCTGTCAGATCAGCCCATGTTTCCCAGGACACATTTTCTGCAAAACCAGAAGATATCCCAGACTCCCAGCCTCCTGTCATTGCTTCCTCCCCTGAACGCCTAACTGCTTTTGCATTTCTGTAGTGGTGGATCTCACTCCCAAGAGGAGACTTTGTATTGAAATATCCTGTTCTCTCCTGATTAACCTGGAGAACAGTTATACAAGAAGTCTGTAACACTCCTTCCCAAAGAAAACACAAGGAACAAACTGGTCTAAAAAGGAAAATGAACTAAGATTATGCAGGAAATCCGATTCTTCTACTGCAGCACCATTTGTGTGAACTAAACTAGGGAAAGGATGAGCTAGAGGTGGGATGGGAGAGCAGCAGAGGTTGTTCTAGAGCTTGTCCTTACAAAAAAAAAAATGAAAAACAAAAACACCAAGGATTGGGCAGAATGCTGAACAGAGGTTTGGTACTGCTGCTACTGCCCACAGGGACTCCACCAGCCCTGAGAAATCCAAGCTCCTTCTGTCCTTGAGCTAGTGATGAACTTGGCCTGTATTTACTTTGCATGCTTCCACCTCACTCTTCTCTCGGAAATGACCAGCCCTTGTGCTGTCACTGGGAGGACTCCATGCTGCTGCAGTAGTTCTGCTGAAGTAGTTTCTCAGATTTCAGGGAAATATCATGTTTAACAGTTAAAACAAGAAGAGTTGTCCACACTGTGTAGGCTGTGATTTATTAGAAGTCTAGATGGACTAGACTATTAGAGGTCTAGATGGATAAAAGGTTTAGAGGACTAGATAAACACAGTAGTTCTTTCTAAATATAAGCATGTATGTATATCATGTCTGTGTTTGTATGCATACATTTATATATGTGCATCCGTAAGCCATGTAATACTTGGAGATGAGTTGCACACCTTGGCCTCTCAATTTTGAGTCTGCATGTCATGCTAATCCCTGCCCTGCCTGATGGATAAATGCAGTGTGCAGGAGATGGTAATATGCCTCATTCCTTTTCAGTTTATCTCCCTTCTTTCCTTTGTTCTTGTAGTTCACTTGGTAAACAGCATGCCCTACTTTTCTCATCTAAGTCACTCACAGGAACAACTACTTCTTCCCAAAAACTTAGCACATCAGGAAGGACAAGGAAGGAGAAGAAGATGCTTTGCCAGACTGTGATCTAGGAGAAGTCAGAATGTGCACATACAGTATTTTAATACTGATCCTCCCTTTTTTCATTATTAATTCCAACCGCCCACCCACAATTGTGTATTTAGGGTTCTCACATGACTCATGACACTTCGAACCAGATGGTACATTCATAAAGGGAGAAAATATGTGCCAGATGCTTTACAAGTCAAAAGATAACTTGAGCAGTGCATAACAGGCAGCAAGAAAGCTGCGCATCAACCAGGTTAGTCCAGCCTGAGAAGTCTGTATAAATGAAAGGTAGCAAAATGTACTGTTTTCTAAAAACTGAAGTTTGACATCAAATTTAAAACCAGGTTATTAAAATGAGATTATTCTCTCCTCAGCTATTGACCACAGAAGGCCAAGAAACAGTTTATGGAGTGTAATTTAACAGTATTACAAATCTACTCTGGCCACCCACAGACTCCAGACTGGAATATGTACAATATCACTAATTTCTTAGAGAGACAAACACAGAAAGAGGAAAAATGTGTACAGAGTTGCATATATTAGTTTCTGTAACAAACAACAATTACCTAACAAGCCGTAAGAACCAGTAGCAATTATCATCATAAAAAAAAATGGACCTTGGATTTTTAATGACATTTGGATAATTCCAGTTTTCCTCTAAAAATACACTGAGTAGTGTAGCATCAGTCCAAAAGTTCCCTGAAAGCCATTAACCTCCTTCCAAATCCAGTGTTTTTTCCCCACTCTCCCCAAAATTATGATATGCGTCTTTCTGTTATGTGTTTTCAAGTATAATTTCCTCTCTTCTGAGTGATCTGTGAACTAAAGCTCTAAATGTATGCCATAAAAGGCACCTCAATGAACAGAAAGAAAAAAAGAAGCCCTCCCAGGAGAGCTGGGAAGAAGCTGTGCATTTGTAGTGTCTGTTATTGACATGGTCTTTTGCAACTGAAAGGGCAGGACCAGGTTTATATAATAGGAGGCAATCATGAAGTTTGGCAATCTTCATTTAGAATTGTACGCACTCTGTCCTTGTATTTCAGGTTCAGATGTGTCTGAGCAGTTAAAGGCAAATCGAGTCAAAAGCATCTGGACACTCTATTTACTACAAAACAGTACAGGGCTAAAGCTCCAGATCGGTTCAAAGTGTGGATATCTGTGAGCAGAAATGTAATTTTGACAAAATGCAGTTTGTCACTCAACAAATACAGTTCTTAATCCCATGGAGATTCACTTCGCGGTCCAATGAGCTCCTACCTGATGACCTCCTGCCTGGTTCTTTTCTCTCCTAGTGCCCACTAAGGGGGCTTTTCTGACAAACATTTTGGATTGTTAAATGACTAATGGCACAAAATGAGAAAAAGAAAAGATAATTGAAAACGATTAATAGATCTGTAGTTTGTGCTTGAGCTGAGAAAGCAACTGGACTGAATACCAAAACAAAGTTCCCAATAATTTCAGTGGGGCCAGGATTCATCTTCCATGCTGAAAGACCATTTAATTGATTTATCTGGCTTCCAATATAATATAGGCCACAGAAGACCACTTAGAAATTCCTGCAGCAAGAGAAAGGTTTTTCTTCTTCTTACGTAAGAAAATGAAATCCAGCCCAGCACTTCTAGATGCTATTTTTAAGGGGATTAGACATAAGCTAGAACTCCCATATGGGGCAGTTTCAATTAATGATGATTAGGCTGAATATACTTAAAGAAATCTGGCAAGGAAGAAAGTAATTGTGGGTGTGGAAGGAGAGAGAGAACATTTGTGATCTTCATTTACACAAGTTCACAAAGCACTTCTATAATAAATTAACATTGAAAATCAACACAGTAATACATCTTTAAGTTCCAAAAATAATTTTCTCTTGAAGGTCAGGATCCTTTCTGGGCAGTTTTCATCAACAGGTAACTCCCAGTCTAGACTCTATTTTTAGAAGGTATCTCTGTTTTTCAGTCATCCCAATGAATGAAGTCTTTCAACTAAAGGTTTCATTACTAAGGTAGATTTCAGAGTATTTCCACACTGCTTTGGTGTTTGGCTGTTGGTTTGTACTGAAACCCCATTACTTTTCATGTACTATATAGATGTTAGTGGGGAGGTTACCTTGAGAGATGAACCTTTAGGACTGAAACATTTAAATGGCTTCTTGTCTTCAGATACACTATCTTCTGGCATCTTTTGACGTTTCTCAGCAGCTTCAGCCCTCCTTCTTTCAATTTCTTCCTTCATCCTCCTCTTCTCCTCCTTAAAAAAATACAAACGGTCGATTATTCTTTCAGAAACTACATCATCATTACATGGCTTTGCAGTCCTGCAAACATTTACTAAATTTTCTAGGAACAGATTTTTATGCCAGTCAAAAAAAAGTTCAGTGAGTTATCTGAAATCTAGAAACGTATAGCTGCTAATCCATTACAGTGTTGAGGAAGCAGGGAAGAGAGCTAGTCTGTGCTGCTTTAGTGTCTCCTCACAGTGAGGTCACCGGATTTATTGCCATATAGTGCCACTTACAGAGAGAAAAAAGCACATTTATAAAAACACTCAAATTCAGTTTCTCTGTATCCTCGTGCATCATCTTGGTACTGTACCTCTGTCCATCTATTCTGTCACTCATTGTGCGAAGGCTAATACTTCACAAAGAAAAATCAATAGGTGCCCAAAGAAGTGAAGATTAAATGCCTACAGTTTTCACTCCAAATAGGTAAGATGATGTTTTACTTCATAAGCTACAAGTCAGACTAGAAGCCCTCAAAGCACAACCACTGTGAGTGCTGGTCAGCAGGGTCTGACCAGCAAGGCATTGTGCAATCTCAGCATCTATGGAGTCCTATTGTAAAGAGCTTAGTGTATTAAAGCAACTGGCATTCAGCTACCAAACGCTATGACTATTCTTCTACCATTTGTTTTCCAAGCAACTAAGATTCCTAAATGATGCACCAGAGAGTTGGTAATCCTATTTACAGAGTCCCTTGGCAGAGGAAGGACAAGCAAACGGATGTGCTTGGGTACTCAATATTTAAATAGACAAGAATGTCTTCCTAATGAAATCTAGCCCATAGTAACTATATATAACATCAACATTCCAGCTCATCTGCAGCAGAGGAATTTTGACACGTGTTTTGTAATTCAATTTGTCTAATATCAAAAAGACACCTGAATAAAATAAGAACTCTATGGCTTTAACACTGCCCCAAACATTTTTTATCCCCAAGAAGATGAGAAATACACAACTATCGCAGATTAAATCCTGACTTATGACGATGTTTATTGGAGCCCTGTCTTTCCTGAGGCTAGAACTAGAACACTTGTTTCTACCCTGGATGACTGCATGTTTTATCTCAGGTCCTCACTACAGCATCTATGTGATGTGGTCACTTGATGTCAAATATGGCACACCTGCAGTTAGATCTGAAGGTTAGAAAATGTGGTGATTTTTATGCTGGGTAGCGTATTTGAAACAAAGGTCTGTTGTGACAGACCATCTCCTGACAGCCACTAAGAAACAGCGATGCCCAGAAAAGCACACAACCCAGAAGGCCCAGATAAAGGGTGCAATCTGAAGCAAAGTCACAGCAGCAGTTCCCCACACAGCAACATCAGACCCAAGAAGAAGAAGCACACTTTGGCCTGCATGCTTGGGTTTGGTCTTGTCTAACTTGTTGCATGCTCCTTCCTCACCTATGAGTCAGTCTCCCATGGCCTTATTCCACCTTTTTGTTAAATACAGACCCATCAACCTCCAGCCCCACCAACTTCTTGTCTAAAAGTGTCTGTGCAGGCACTGCTGTGAAGAGTTACCGACTAATGCAAGGCCAGTGGAAGTCAAGCAGTAACAACAAGCGAATAACAACAGAATCCAATACTTCATATTTTATGCTTACCTCTTCTCTGGCTTTTCTCTCAGCCTCCTCCTGCTTCTTCCTCTGCTCCTCTTCCTCCATGATTTTCCGGCGCTCCTCCCGTCTTTTCTTCAGTTCATCCAGCTCTACAGCCGCCTCCTGCTGCTTCTCCTTCAGCTTGTCAAACTTCCCAGCTTCGACCTGAGACCCCAGCTTTGCTTCCTCAGCATTTGTGGTCCCTTTCAAATTGGAGCGGCTGGGAAAGAAATGAAAGGGAAGGTGATGCACCACGGGTTTTCCCTTCCTGGCCGAAGACACCCGCTGCCGTGCACTCACCAGCAGCATGAGAGCCTGGCACTCAGAGATATTGCCTTATAAGACCTTTCACTCCTGGCAAACTGCAACAGGCCCAAAACATTTTCTTCAGGAGTTATTAGGCTGGGATACTACAAGGAGCACCTCTCCCATCCACTGCCAGTGAGGAAGGAGTCTCTCGTGTCCTTGTATGCACAGGAGCTGCACCACCCCGCCTGAGAACTCAGGCCAGTTCCATTTTTAAGAGAATTCGGTAATTGAGCTTGAAATATTTAGCATCTCATGTAACTTCAGCAAGAGGTATCATATCTCATCACCATCTCTCTGGTATACAGTAATCTGTTACAGTTTCACACCTCTGTTCTGCAGCTTGTGTACAGAGGAAACACTTCGAAAAGCATATTATATTTCAAACAGAAAACCAAGCAATGGAAAGCCATAACTAATTCCTCTCTGTTAATTCTAAATAAGATAAATTTACATATAAAAAACTTGTAGCAAAAATATTGTGCTCTGTTTTGTGTAATAAAAGACACACTAATCCTTTGCTTTCAAAGGCAAGCATTTTTTAATAAATCCTCTAGAAAAATACAGGCATTTTTGGGGACAGAAGAAGTTACTTGACTTGGAGAAAACAGAAGGAGGCAAGAGAAGGTTACAAGAATCTTACCACTTCAACAGTGTCTTAAAAATCTAAAAAGGTTCTTGTCTCATGTATAACACCTATCACTGGAATTCTCACAGTCTGTATGAACAGAAAAGTTCATCAAGTCTTTTGCTGACATTTTCCAAGAAAAATATGACTTTTTATTAAGGAACTGGAGATTATTTATTAATGGCAACTCTCCACAGGAGAAAACCAGAAGTTTTCCACCCAGCTGTAATATATTAGGAAGATAGAAAGAATACAAAAAACCCCCCAAAACCCCACAAGAATTTGTATAGGTGAAGTGCGTACTTTCAAAAGAGTCAGATAGCATCACCTAGTTAAATAATTACCACACCAGTGTTCAGACAAACGTCTGCTCCCTGAGAGAGTTTAATATTACCGCTGACAAGGAGATAGGTACCTAAGAAGTATCAGTGTGCTATCCACAAGAGACAGAAAGGGAATATACTGAAGGATTTTTTAAAAAACTTTCTGCTCTGTTCTATTGGCATTTTAAAAAGCTGGATATTAATGACTTTATTAATGCAACTAGAGTGTTGCAGAGTATAATACCACAAGACAGTATAAATTAAGCATTCCAACAATAACAATAACTGTTAGAGACGATCAGATTAGAGATGACAACATAAAGAATAAATATAATATAAATTTGCAAGCTGGTGAACCACACCCAGTCCTGCAAAGGTGCTCTTCATTCAGATGCCTCATCTAGACAGAGTTAACCATACAAAATAGGTTGCAGGAGCAGAGTTGAATTATCTGTGGTTTCAACATCACAGCAGAATCTACTAACACAGGATCCTCTGCCCCTACATAATCTTACAAAGTTGGATGAAATTCAGTTCTAGAGAGGCATGCATGATTTAGGAATTGTATTATTAAAAAACATAAGGCAAAATAGCATAACCAAACTGATGGTATTATGCAAATTCGGATGCTGTACATCATCTATGCAAGTTCAACACTACAGCAGTAGGACCTGGCACTTACTGTGCAATGTGTTTACTTGGTTTTAGAAAGTCTTTTTTATGCAAGAATGTAACATCACAAAGCAAAGCTAAAGAAAAAAAAACATGTCCCTGGGGTCTGTGAATGTCTGTAGCCCAAGTACACTCTCATGCCTGATTTTCTAACACAGAGTTACAAGTACATAATATACATTTCCTTAATATCACCTTATCGCAATGCTTTTCTGCTCCGGGCCCTATTCCTCTGTTTTTGCAGTGGAATCACTTAAACCGTGAAAGTAAAACCACAAGATGACTCTCCCCTATAAGCATCAAGTTAATGTACATGGTCACGAATAAGGGCTTGCATCAGATAGTGGTGTCTAATTGAAGAAAGGAACACATGATTTTTTAATGAAAAAACCATATACAATTAACTAAAGCATTGTGAGTAAATACTGCAAACTTTATTTGAAATTTCATTTAGCCCATTCAAAAACAAAGCAAGGACCACTGCCTGAGGTGCGAGTTATGATTTTGGGTGTCCAGCCTGAAATTCCTTGGATTCAGTTTGTAGAGATACTGAGAACCCAAAATGCTCCACAAGCCTCTATAAGGCACTAAGTATTTCTAAGGATGCAGTGCATCTATCCTGCACAGGCCATGAGAAATCCCTGTTTTAAGGCTTTCCTGCTTCATTGCAAGGTTGTAGCCTCTATAGGCTTTTTTTTTTTGCCTCTTGGTCTCTGAAGTCTGTGCTGTCAGCCCACAAAGACCTACAAGCTTCGGGCCCAAAGAAGATGCAAGACGTCACTTCTGGTAGACATTATGATATCCCTGGCATGGGCCAATACTCAGCCCTCAGAATTAACGTAACTAAGAACACAACATTTGCCAAGATTCTCTTGACAGATAGCCACTGTTTTATATCAGCACAGAAGAAAGGTTAGTCCTCAGTGACTGCAGTGCAGATAGCCCCAGTAAAATAACAGCTACCCTCTGCTTTCAACTGATAAAAGTCCAAGGTAGAATCTAGTCTTAACATTTTTGTTTGGACACCTCAGGTGACTATTTTGTGCTCCTTACAAAGAAGGGTATTTAAAGTTTCTAGCTTATTTTATTCTCGTGCAGCTTACAGGACTTCCCCTACTGGTTCTGCATAATATAAAATAGCAAACAATATACTGGCAGTAAGTCTCCTTGTTTTCCTCCACCTCCCAAACTCCCCTGTTTTCAACAGATTCTGGAAATCTCTGTTCCCTACTATCGACACTGGGGTAATTAGATCCTGGGTGGAGGAAGAGTTTCGTAAGCACCTCTTTGGTGCTAAGAAATGAAGTTTGTTGCCAGCTTTCAGACAAGGAGGAAAAGGAAAAAAGTAGTCTGTGGGAGCCAAAAATGTCAGAACAATGTGAAAAAAAACTTGTTACAACATATTTAGGACTTTTGCAGTCCTATATGAGAATAGGGAGGAAGGTAGGTGGGAGGTTAGATGGGAAGGGGAAGCCATAAAATGGGTTTTTATTCTGAATTTCTCTTGCTGACTGACGTAGACGAACAAGACGCAGATAAGATTTTTCTTCAGCCTCCACTACCCTATTTTATTCTCAGTCCTCACCACTGAGAGTTGGCTAAGTTACATGCTTTGTAACCAGTATCTGATCTATTCATGTGAAAACAAGAAGAAAGATAGTTTCAAACAAAGCCCAAAAATGTGTGGGCAGTTCATTAGAAAATAGGCCAAGAGCCTTAATTTGTACCTAACAACCCAACGAACACGAGAGCCTCTGCTGATGTTGCCAGACCAAGCCTTCTACTCAGATGATAAAAGGCTATTAAACAGACTTCTTCCCACATTTGGGAAAGAGTAGAAGAAAAACAGAAAAAAAAAAAAAAAAAGGAGTGGAAACTCAAATCTACATGTTGCCACTCAGGCCTGTCTCCCACAGGAAGTGAAGCAAATGAAAAGACAACAAAAATATTTTTAGAAAACCATTCTCATGTTATTGATGATGTGACCCAAGTCATGAAGCAGGACAGTTCTGAGCAAGGATGATTTCCTGCTATTCCATCTCCATCTCTGTCTGTCTTTTGGCCTTAGGTCAGGGTGTCTCCAGGGACTTTTAAACTGCATTTTATTTTGAGAAACTTTGTTTTTCCCGGAAGAATCACATGGGGGAATGCTGAGATACAACAGCAAATCCCATCTGCCATGCACAGATTTCTCAAAGTGCCTGGAGAGATTAACCTTTTCTTTGCCTATGTCAGTGTAAAAGAGGAAGAGAGCTGCAGAAGGAAAAAAAAAATGGATTTCTAATCTATTCATTCCTGTTTTTCTGCTAAAAGGAAGAACTTCTGGTCTGCTTCATGTATCCCCTCCATTTAGCAGGCAGATCCTTTTTTAATAAACTTTTCACTAGAATTTTTTTACCTTCATTGAATTTCGCACTGTAGCCATAAAGCCAATATTTCCTTGAAAAGAAAAATAAAAATCAAACTGTGATACAGCTCATAAAAAAACAAAAAATAGAGCATTTTTTCTAGGAGAGGTTTTCACCTAACTGAAAAATCACTTTAATAGAGAAGCCATTAATTTCAAGGTTGGCCTTGAAACAAAGAGAGAAGCTGTTTCACGAGTTACCAGCTGGATTGTGCTCCATACTGATATCCAGAGTCTGATTAAAAGCAGATGGGTAATTGGAAATAGGTTACTTCAGTAAAGGTAGAGATCTAACTTAAAAAAAATTAGAGAATGCAAAATCTGGGCTGTTGTTATTATTAGCCTCTGGGATGATATTGGAAATCAATGTCCTTCAAGGAAGGAAAGCCCCCGCAGACCAAAAACAAGCCACTTGTCTCTGCTGAAGGAGCAAGGCTACTTACATCTGCTTTCTGTACTTTGTTTTGTTCCTGCAACAATGTGGAGGCAGTTCATTAGAAAATAGGCCAACGGTCTTAATTCATACCTACAACCCAGTGAATTCTAGAGCCTCTGCTGATGTTGCCAGCTACTCCAAAGTTGCCTTCTACTCAGCTGCTGCAAGGCTATTAAGCAGAGACCCAGAGATGGATCCCTGTTCTGCTATAACATAAGCAAGCCCAGTGCTTACTTGGAACTTACCCAAAACCTTTGTCAGTAGATTTAAGTTTTGGGGCAGTGGGTTCACGTTCTCCGTTCTGTGCTTTTTGTTCAGGAAATCCCTTCTTACGATCCCAGATACTTTTCATTTCTTCTTTTGGTGCTTTTCCTTTATCCTTGTCATCTTTTACCTGCTCAGGAGATACCGTAAATCATAGAACAAAAACAAGAAACAAACAAACAAAAAAGAAGTCACTATGAGGCACAATGAGTCTAAATAACAGTTGAGGAACACAGATTTCTTGGAATTAATGACTGACTAAGCAGCTGTCTTCAAAATGTTTATGTGCTTTATGGCAGGAGTAGTCTGTAAATCTCTAAATTGTGACCAACCACCACTCTGCCATCCTGATCTGAATTCAAGATGAAAACATCTTGCGTGAAATTATCAGTCTTCTGTGAAAGTTTGTTGTGGCTGTGGGACTATGCTACCACATTGCTTCATTCTGCATCTGCACCCCACTGAGGCACCCCAGCCCTCTTCTCTCCTGCTACAGCATCATTCACTTGTTGGAACTAGGCTTGTTGAGATGTTCTTGGTACGAGGTTTACAGCATCGTTGTAATAAAAATAACACATGAACTTCACCGTTTGTCAAGTTTGCTTGACAAAGTTCACGCTCTTTCCAGCATCATAGCAGATGGATACTTTAGTATTGTAAGAATAATGGCCAAAACACAAAATTGTCTTTACATCACGGTAAAACTTCCTCTGACAAAAAGCAAAATCCTACCAGGGGCTAGTCATAGATAGTGTTATCAGACATGAATATTTAATCCTATGAAGAATAAAAAAGAATACCGAAGCATCAGAGGAAAAATTCCCTACAGCCTTACAAAGCTTTGTCCTATAAATCTTAATAGTAGTCAAGTATACTTAGTTCATGGATTTCACTCTCCAGTATTCCTCCAGAGTTATGAGCTTGAAGTATTTAGCAATACCACAGTAGGCCTGATCCCAGCATGCTGAGTCATGGCTAGATGCTGAGGAGGAGGATATGGACTGATTTAAGTTCTTTATCCTCAGGTAGAATTATTCCCACTCAGTTAGGCTACCAGCCTAAATAAACTTTCAACAGTAGCAGATGAAACATATACTTCCAGAATATTTTTTTTTATTTTTTTTTTCCAGCTTTACCATGTTGGAGGAAGATTCTAGCTGGCAAGCAAGAAATAATGTCTGTGAAATATTCATATGAAGACTTCTAGAAGAATATACTGTTGTCCCTTGGAAGCCTGTTGCCATCCCATTTGCTAACTACAAAGAAAAAGAACTTCCGTAACAGTCCTGCTTCCGTAACACAACTGCTTGTATGGTGTTCCAAGCTGCACCTTGAAATAAAAATCTAATGCGCATACAGACAAATCAAATCAAAGAAGAACTTGTGGAGACGCAATATCTTTACCAATAAAGGATGAGTTCACAGTCTTCAAAGTCAAGATCCTCCTAAGGTGTTGAATTAAGCTGCTGAGTGAAGTCCCAAAGTCAGCCTCTGACTTTACCTGGGGCCTGTTTGCTTGCTCACAGAAACTGATAAGATGGACAATTCCAAGATGGCACACACTACAAGTGAGTACTGGGTGGTTAAACTACTCGAGGAAATTTGCCACTCGTGAGGGATGTTGGACACGACCCGCAGAGGCATTTGCTCTGTCCTGAGAGCAGGCAGAGGCAGTGCAGGATTTCCCCACCTTCTCCTGCCAACCGGTTTTAGCCATGACGGACAAGACAGGATTTCAGTTTCCATGACCATGCATTCTTTGGCCATGATGCTGTAACTGCTAGCAAACAAGGCCATTATTACTAGTAGCCTCCAGGAATGATTTTCTGTTTTCTAGGAGCTGGGCTGAGACAACCAGAGCTATTCATTGAGCCTAATGAATGCCATCAGACAGTAATATCTCTTGGGTGCTCCGAGATCTGGGCAAGATTATAGCTAGTAATCATGTTCACAGCAAAAATCTCTGCTGTCTGTCAGCAACCTGTTAACCCTTCAGTCCCTGTCAGGATGACACTGAAACCAGCAATGTTGACTGCTGCAAGATTTCACATGCCGGGATATCTGTGCTGGGATTTTGAGAGCATAGGATTTCCTTTGCTGAGATTTTCATCAAGACCTTTCTAAGTGACACTATAAAGCCAATACTTCCAGCTGCCTGATGTATTAAAGTCTACTGCGGAGGGTCATATCTCTTACATCCTAATTGAAATCTCTGAGAAAACTAATATTAGAACAATATAGTTTAAAAAATAATAAATCAGGAAATAGCATTTCAGAAGCCAGTAGGATTTAGGGTAATGTGTCTGCATTTGATAAAACCATTAATACAGCTTAGCCTCTTCATTCAAAGAGATGATAAAATAAGATATTACATAAACATTTCTCTGCTTTTAGGTGCAATCCTTCTCCACTAATTTTAAAGCTAAAACAGAGACTGACCAGCGCAGAAGCAGAAACCATTATGTGTCATTCCAAAGGCAGAAGAAAAAGTACTTTCCCTTGTCTCAGTGCTTCCCTAAATTACAGGCTAATTCAACTTCTGCCAAATTCAGTAAAAATGACTACACTGACTTCAGTTGGAGTAGACAGGTGATATTACCTGAAGGCAGTTCATGTGCTTTCACAAATCTTGACCATCAAGTCAAGATAGAACACAACCAAAAAGATGTTTAGCTGATATCCAAATCTATTTATTTGTATTTTAATCTTTCTCTACAATGCTTTTTTTCTGTTAAGGTGTTATGCAAGAATATGAGAGTTGAGATTTGTAAATCTAGAGTTTAAACACCTTCACACCGCAGCAAATCAGTTACTGAGGTTGAGGCCATTTGGCAAATTTGATCCCTTATTTGGGCTCAGTTACTTAGTGACTTCAAAGCTGTGGGTATCTGGGTCTAGGGCTTCCATTTCGAGTCGACTACCATACCCAAATACCATGAGAAAAGCAACTGTTGCGGCACGTCTAGCCAAACTGGAAGCAGGAAATACCAGGAGTCTCACATCATGAGAAAGCTTGTTCTTATGAACTTTCCAGGGCACTTTTGAGAACCAAAAGTTGTGGGGCAGTTCAGAAAAGGAGACAGATTTTGCTTGCTAGTTTGATCAAAACCTGAACTTTGAGGGCTAGATTTTGGTCCCAGGACGTTGTTTATGATACACTGCCATCCTCTTAACTGCATATATGGTTCAGAAATAGGCCTCATTGAATTTGTACACCCTTTAAGGGGTGGGTGAAGAGTGGAGATGGGAGCCTGATCTTGACTTGGTTTGGAGACTGAGATTGTCAATTTTTCTTCACAAGCCAAGAAGCAACAAATGAAATTTTCAAAACCGTGCAAAACACTTTGAATGCTCAGCTTGATACACAGGCAAAAGATTTACCTTTCAGTAGATGGGTATTTAGCATTGCACTGAAAGTGGAACTCTCTCAAATTGTCTCAGCCTGAGCATCTAAAAGTGGAAGTACTAAAACTGCAAGTCACTTTTAAGTCCTACCAGTTTGCTGGAATAATGTAGCCCTGTGGCTAGGGGTTTAAAAGCATGATAAGGGTTCCAGTGAGAGTTGACTGAGCTCCACATAAACACAAGCAGCATGACCGTGTCTCAAGTCCCCCTCAAAATCAGTATTTGTGGTCTGTTACAGCCTCCTTTTCACATTTACTTGTAAAATTCAAAGTTTGTGTTCAACAGTGAATATTACAACCCAATTCTGTCTTATGAAGAACTCTTAACATAATCCATCCCTTGTTTTTTGTGCAGCTCTTTCCTCTGCTTTCACAATCCAGTTAGAGTACAGTTATTGTTTAGTTTTTCTAGTGCATTATTCTGAAGCATCTCTATCAGGTGTCATTTAAGCCTCTCCCTTTTCAGAGTAACTTTTTCTAGTATTGCCACTCTCCCTCCTTGTTCATTAGGAACATTTCTTCTAACCATCTTCACCACTTAATTTACTTTTCAATCTCACGTGTACCTTACTCAGAATATGGTATCTTGGGTGATCAAGCCAGACAACTGGACATAAAACCTTTTGACATGATTTGCCTTCATCGCTCTCTGAGGGTCAGCTAATCATCTACAGCATGTTTCAAATTAATCCAACAACTAAGGACCCGAGACCGTACCCTTTACAACTGTCAATGCTTCCAAGCAGCTGGACAAGCAGCAAGCTGCCTGTTATTAGATCTCTGTGCTGTGGCTCCCTTTAAGCCACACAGACCCCTGGCTGAACCCAAATAGGTTCAAACCTCCAAGGCCCTGACCAATCTCAATGTCTGATTAGAATCAGGAGGTATTTTGATACCTGCTACACTGAACCAAAAGCACAGTTGCTACACGACATTGAACATGGCTCCCAGTGTCCAGCTGTAACCTGAAGAGTAAATGGTCCCCAAATCTTATTTACTTACCATACAGTAAAACACCATGGCACCAGCTCCTGTGTTTACAGTGGAAATGCAATGCAGTAAATTTTGTAGGTTTTCTCTTTAAAACAAAAGAAGAATCTTGGGAATGCACAGTTTATATCATGGGGAGTTGCAGTTTTGGGGAAAATCATTAGTTAAGGCAGTCAGGTGGCCAAAGGACCTAGATTATTATTATTGTTGTTATTATTATTATTACTGTAAGAGTAGATCTCAGTCACAGGGAAAAAGTTCACAGTAAAGTGGGAGGAAATCTGGGAAGAATGATTAATTGATACATTCCTGAAAAAATCATCCCTAGGGTGCAAACCATCCTTGCATTATTGACTGAACTGAGTTTCCTGAAATATTTGTTCTAAGACAAACAGGACTTGGTTCTAAAGCCCCAAAAGAACAAAACACTTAAGCATTTACTTCATTTTAAGCACATCAGTAGCTTCATCCCTATTTATTTCAGCAGGATTACCCATGTTCTTAAAGTGAAACACATGCTTAAGTATTTTACTGAACAAGCAACTTTCAGTTATAGATCTCTTATTTATTTTCTTATCTCGAGTTTCCCTACAACATCTAAACCAATGGTTTACAAATTACCTGATCTTTTTTGGAGGCAGGCTGGAGCTTCTCATCTGGCAACTTTTCCTTTTTAGCTTCCACTTTAACCTCTTTTTCTTCCCCCTTTGTTTTTGGGGTTTTAAAATTTTTTTTTTTTAATACGAAAACATCGCATCTGTTTGCACTTTTGTTTTTCCACACTGTGCTCATGTACCAATCCTGTGTGCAGCCACATCTCCACCATACGCTGCTGTGCCCACATCTCCGTGTGCAGTCGTGCTCCCTCCACCCTCTTCAAATGCTCCCATTCCCCCATCTGGGCCCTTCTCTCTTGCATAGCATCATGCTCACACGTCCCAGCAGAGAGCTCGCTCGTGTGATTGCCTTTAACACACACTATCCTCACACGGTTTACCAGGTGCTCAGAATATTTTGTGCCAAGATGTGTGTGCCTCCACCTCATGTGTTACTGCATTAGGCCAGTTTATCGCAGCTGAGAAAAAAGGCAGCAAAAAAACATGCAGAGATCTGAACATGCAAAGTTGTCTTTGAACGATGGAGTGAGGTCACTGCATTACTGGTAAGCAGAAGTAAGGAGATTTATTTTAAAAAAGAGAGAGCAAGGGAGAGCACAAGTATTAGACATTTCCGTGCAGGAATAGATCTGTGAGGAAATTCCAATTAAATCTTTTTTTTTTTTCTTGCATTACATTTCTCACAAACCACAGGTGTCTTATTTTGGTGCAAAATGTTTACTGTACCTGTTTTCTTAGGAAAGCTGCTTGAGGTTTTTCCTCTTGTACCTTCTTCTCTTTTACCTGTTTATCTTCTATTTTCTTTTCTTCCATCTTTTGTTTTTCCTTTAATTTCTCTGCTTCTAGCTTAGCCTTTTCTTCAGCTGCCCTCTTCTCCTCTTCTGCCTTAGCCCTCGCTCTTTCCTCAGCTGCCCTCTTTTCCTCCTCTGCTTTAGCCCGCTCTCTTTCTTCAGCTGCCCTCTTTTCCTCCTCTGCTTTAGCCCGCTCTCTTTCTTCAGCTGCCTTCTTTTCCTCCTCTGCTTTAGCCCGCTCTCTTTCCTCAGCTGCCCTCTTTTCCTCCTCTGCTTTCTGTTTTTCCTCAGCTGCCTTCTTTTCTTCCTCTGCTTTTAACCTCTCCCTTTCTTCTGCCTCAAGTTTCTCCCTCTCTTCTGCTTTCTTCCTTTCTTCCTCAGCCTTTTCCTCATCCCTAAGCTTGTCTTTATCTACAGCATCAGTTATACTCTGCTCCCCTTCCGGCACAGCATTTGTATCATTCTCTGCTTTGTGTTCCTCTGCATTTATATCTAGATTTTTTGTTTCTACTACCTCTTCTTTATCTGTGGATTTTTCTGTTGTCGCATCTACCTGATTTTCCTCTACGGAGACCTCCTTTGGTTTCTCCTCTTGTACCTCCTCCTTGTCTTTTTCTTCTTTTTTTTCTTCTTCTTCCCCATCTTGCCTCCAGTTGTTCCGTTGGTATGATTTGGTAACTGCTTCTGTTTCCTCAATCTCATAGCGTCCTCGGCGTGTTTCAGCCTTTTCCTCTTTCCCCGTAGTCTCGTTTTCTTCCACATTGTTTACTTCTCTCCTGCTGGGCAGTGACAAGCTCCCATCTGTGATCGTGGGGTCAAATTCCTTTTGACGTTCCAGGGCTTCCTGTAGACGTTTTTGGCGCCTCTCCTCCCGTCTTGCCAGTCTCTCCAACAATGCAGCTTCATCATCTGTTCCCCCTGTGGTTGTAGCACGCTTGGTTTCCTCTTCCGCCACACTACAGAACAGTGATAATTTTGCATTAAAAAAAAAACCTTTCCAACAATGTATGCGCTTAGCTGTTTCTAGAAAAAAAAGCTTGCTGTAACATCATTCCATGGTTTGAAAACACAACAGGTTGCATACTTCAAAATTTAGCAAAATTGTTCCGGGGATTAATTTTGGCATTTCTATGTGTATAGGAATGCGGTGTTTCACAATGTCAAAGCCTGGAAAGGTTCACTTCCAGCCCAGCTCCACAGCCGCTGACGTCCCCATGAGTCTTACTGACTTCAGTGGGCAGTGCAACGGTCACTGGTACTTGGAGCAGCTGAAATATGACAAGTCCTGAAAAAATCATCCTCCCCCTCTGTGCCCTGCAGCACAATACTTAGAAGACCTTAGCTTACTTTAAGGCCCGCTTCTGGTTGGCCTGAGGCATACATGTCTTATGCACCATCTTCCCACTGGGCAAAGTTTTTTCAGATGCTACACAGTCAAGATAGTTTCTGACTTCAGTGAACTTCTCTAGCAGCAAGAAGCTACTCCTGTTCAGCAATGACACCCACAGATACAGTCCATAACGGGATAGCCTGGCAATGAAGGGTGCAGTGAGGTTGTGATTGTCTGTACAAGGACAATAATCTGTTAGAAAATGGAGTGAGCACAGCACCTAATTTAAGACATACTACTCAACACCTGTAGGTATCAGACTGGATCTCACTCTCAGCCCCTGGAGGTTTTTTGACTCCTCCAAAATTCAGCTGTTCTCCTGTGTGCAGATTTCTTGCCTCTTTCTAGCTTTTTTCCCAACTCTATTGTGGAAAAAGGTTATAATCTACAATCAGAAATGTTGCTGTTCTCCTGTCTATATCCATTCTCCTTGTCTTTAATGGAACGCTACTTGTACTCAGTATCTATTAGCTTGACATCACCACGTTTACCTCTGCTCTCTTTTATCAGTTGTGTTATGGCTGCTGGAAAAATGGATATATTATTTGTGACTATGTCAAACTGAATAAATGATGGACAGACTGGAAGGCTAGCTCTGCCCACTCAGCTTGTCACAAGCAGCACCTCGCTCCACAAGCTTTTCTGCCTTTTACAGCTGTATGACCCTGACAATGCCAGACGAGGGCTGAGGACCAGCACTTACACCTGGTGCCTTGCAGGCAAGTTTCAGCTGCAGCTTGAGGCCTGGGTGCCCATCAATCCCGTGCGCCTTGGCCCCATGACACAACAGCCTCTATAAGCAGGACAAAAGATGTGGAGGTTTGTGAGGCCAGAGACAGTCATGCCTGAGGGAATCTGACAGCAGGTTGCATCAGAGGTATTTTCTTCCATGAGCCCCAGCTGAGTTACCCCACAGACAGTGCTGAGGACACCCTGGGAATGGGTCGTGAGCATGACCTCAAGCCCAGCTTCAGTAATGCTCCCACCTCGCTATGTAGACACAGTCAGTGGTGATCCTCACAGTGTTGGGTTCTCTTCAGAGCAAGGATGGCCAAACCTGGTTCTTAAAATTTAAGTAGCAAAACAGAGCTCTTCAAGATACTTCTCTACTCTGAACAAAAATTACTGTTGACTTGTCAGTAAACAGCATCAGTCATTTACCTGTTTTGGGCATTAACTTCTGATTTCTCCGTTACTTCTCCTGATAGATCTCCTTCTTCCTTTTGCCGCAGCCTCTCCTGTCGAGCCCGTCGGCGACGTTCTCTGGCAGCTTCTTCCTCGTCATCATCGTTTCTCTGGTAGGACAGCCTGCAACAGAGCATTAAGGATAGGGAAAAAAAGGGGCTATGGCATATAGGACACTGTGACTGAAAAATAACAAAAAGCAATTGACCAAAGCACAGAAAACACAGCCGCAGTGGCTGCTCCATGCTGTTCAGCAAACGTGCTGCAAAGTTGAGATGCACAGTTTCAAAGTCTGGTTTTGTTCTCTTTTTCAGACATGAACTTCACAAAATAGTTGCAGTGAAGGCAGCAGCCACACCACACTGTCAGTTTGCTCCTAGAAAATACCAAGCCCTTAAAAACTCAGCTCTGTAGCTGAGCAAACATCCTGCTAGACTGCACCATGATCCTGCCAGAATGCACACAGCAGCATCTGAGCAGACGACTGCTCCAGCCCACATAACCTAAATGGTACTTAGCCAAGCAGATTTTCATTAGCCTTCTCTAAATATCACACGCTGAAAATGGTGACAGTGTTCTAAAACTGAAGGACTAAAACACAGCGAGACACAAGCATGACAACATCTCTCAGTGGTTGGTTCTGGGTGCCAAACATCTGACACCTACAAAATTTTTGTGAACCCAGAGCCCTGCCAGGCTAAATCATACAAGATTGCTGCTGTGATGAAAGCCTACGGCTGAGAACGCATTGTGTTCATCTAACCCAACAGATGATTGCGTGTAGGTTCATCCTACTTGAAAAGGAGAGCAAGACATTACAATCCTAAAAATCCTGCAGCCCATTCAAATCTTTGCTGAGGTGCATTATTACTGTGTGAGATAAAGGGCTTGCATTCCTCTTATCTTTTTGTGCAGGGAAAATGAAATAGGAAGCTAACACATGCCAGACCCAGTCAGGACGTTCATTCGCTTTGCTTCCAGCAACGGTCTGATACATAATGGTTAAGAAGTCACTCTTCCTTACATAGTCATGCATTTAGGTTAGCTGTACAGCCATGAACACAGAGGAAAAAAAAAAAAAGAGCTCTGCACCAAGTAAAAACAAGCACAGTTAAAGCTTGCATTTCAAGGAATATTTTAACATTAAATGCAACTAAAACATTTGGATTTAGTCATGAATCAGACTTTTTGGGTCCAAGCCTATCCCATCACCTTATTCTGGTACTACTTTTCTCCTTTGCTGAAAGAAGAGTAAAAGTATATGCTCAGCAGAGATTAAACTATTCCAATTTTCCTTTGACAATTAAAAATGGAAGTTAAAAACCCAACACAGCTGAGCCACTTGCCAGACCTGGAACAGCATTTTCATCCATAGTGCACTGAAGGATTTGATTTGCTGCTTTCACACTTCACTTCAAGAGCTTGCAACCTATTCTTTGTAGAAACAGCTCCTCTCAAAGAGGGTGAAAACCATGAGCAGCATGGCCATGAAAGAGAACAGTAGGGGTAAAAGGAAGAAAGGGAGAAGATGAATTAAAAGCCCTAGAGCTGATGCAGGGAAGACAAGGAAAAACACCTCCTGTCATTTGTAAGCAATTTAAAGGGGGATCAATGTTTCATTTAGGTCTAGAACAGAAAGCATAAGAACACAATAATAAACCAATAGGGTCTTTAACTTGCAGAAGAGAGAGACTCTTTCTGGAATAAAACTGCATTAGCAAACCAATCACAGAAAGCCCACTCGTTAGTAAGATGTTCTGGCTGCAAGAAGCCTATGATCTTTTTAGCTCTGAATTCTAAATCTAAGGGCACAGGAGAGGGCATGCTGCTCTTAGCCTGTGGCAGCTGGATGATGGCCATGACTGAGTCGATTCCCAGCCCCTATGGCTCAGGATATGTCTCTGCAGTGAGACCACAGGAGGATGAAGTAATTTATCCTGCTCCCTGTACCCGCACGCAGAACACTCCTACACAGCAAGGAGAACAACCACTTTTAAAAGCCTCGTTAAAATGCCTTCTTAAAATCACCAGTTGCTCAGAAAACTAAAAATGGAAAGAAAAAAACACCCTAAGCAAAATACTCCCACAAAATGGTGCCCATTAAATAAGTCAAATTAATACAGCTATGTATTTCCTGTCCTTGGACATTTATCACATAGATCATCTGTTAGGAAAGCTGACAGTCTCTTTCAATATCCTTTTAAGTATATCCACTGCTTCACTGCATATCACAGCGGTTTCCTACAGTGAGCACGTACTCCAGATATGGGCTCCACCCATAAGGATCATGTCAAGTATTCAATTCTGTTCACCAGCGCAGATGCACAAAAATTCCCCACTAATCTGGAAATAGTCATATCAACAAATAATAACAGTCTTTTATATATCTGCATCCTATTTTCTTTACAATTATGTTAACACTACTTCCTAGATTGTACTTCTACAGGCTGTTTTGCTTGCCTCAGAAATACAAGCTTTGCTGGGGTGCACCTGACCAGTCACCACAGACTGACCATAGATTAGGCTGAAAATGCAGGTTCAGGCTGGCTATGCTAATTAACAGGCTAATGAGTACACTGTGAGCAAACCGACAGCAGAATCCTTTATGAAATGATTCAGCGTAGTCACCCTAACTGCCAATGACTTTCCCGGAGAAATTCAGTCATACGAAAGATGGTGCAAGTTAGACAAATGTCATTTCTGCCTATGAAAAATACACTCTTCTGACTACAGTGCTCATCTCACCATTCCCTCAATCCTCACACACTGGGTTCATTCATCCTAACTCAGCTGGTACATCACTCACTCTTTTTCTTAGTTATCTAAGTAGCCTCCTCCTCCTTTGCTGCCTAGGGTGTCAGAAAAATTTCACACAGAAAGTAAATCACAGGCAGACACACGAATTCATGCATCCGCCATTGGGAGTGGGGAGACTGACCCTCATACTCCCACTGCTACAGCTCTCCCTAGCTGCCAGTCACAAGCAAATTCAACCTGGGAGTTCTTCAGAGCTTATCTTCCACTTACCTACATCTTCTGACATTCTTTAGACCGGGAGTAAACAAATAATAAAGAGTATCACTCCAAGATTTCAGCTCTGTATATCAGACAGATGGAAATCTGGTGATCCACACTGGCCCGTGTTGTTTCTTCACCCTTAGAGAACAGCCTTGCTGCCCAGCATGCATACACACCCCACAACTAAATTAAACTAACCTTATATCCATTTGTCACCTTCTGCATAACTGTTCAAAGTCTTTGCAGGCAAGTCTTTCTATACAGTTAGCTGTTCCAGCTATCTCAGGCAATGAGAGCATGGCAGAGCGTGATCTCAAAGAGGTATGCCAAGCCTCCTGATACGCGACAACTTTTATTAAATATTCAGATGAAAAGATGATGACTTGGAGACCATCCTACATCTTGTTACCAAAGATAACACGCTCTTGGTCTAAATGGCAACCAAAAAAAAAAACCAAAAGCAGAGTGTTGGCTGTTTCTCCTGTTGACTTCTCTATGTTTCTGACACGAGAAAAAGCAATGTAACCTCTATGCATTGTTGGTAAGCTGTTCCAGTAAAGCACTAGTGCTGAGTCTGTCATACTTCCCACACAGTGCAACTCAAGTACAGGAGACTGAGCATCTTATCCATGTGAGAGGACGTTTCCCACCATACTAGGATGGGATAACAAGTAACAACAGACATTCTGCCCTGTTGAGTGGGCAGGACTGATTTATATCTCCACAATTGAATTCCCAAACTTGCTGAAGACAACAACAAATCTCCTGATTACTTGAGTAAGTCTAGAATGTTACCCTCAGACCAAATGGGGGGACTCTACAGCCTAGAGTGGAAAATAACTCTATTGGATTGTGAATACAGGCAATGAGGCTAACTGCCTCAGAACTTCTTCAGGGAGATTTGGAACCCTCTCTATTTTACATGGAACACTGAATTTAAATAGACTTCTAACCCAGTAAGAACGTTGGTAATAGCTATGGTGATTAAGGGGCTGAAACCTTTGCACACAATCCAGCTTCAGCTGGTTTCCGCTTGAAACCACAAATCAGTTCAAACCTTATCTGCGGCACTTAGATTTTAGAGTTTCTTGCCGAGTACTACTACATTATTATCATTATCGTCTGAATTATTACAGCACTGAAATTTTCTGATCAAGCTAAGGGGCTTGCTACAGTAGGCATTTTATAAAGACAGGGGAAGATATGGTCCCTGTTCTAAACAGTGTGCATTCTGCTTAAAGAGAAACTTAGTAATTTGTAGCACTACTTGCCCTCAGTGAGTCGTAAGCGAAACCTGATTAATCTAAATTCTTCTTTATTTCTTAAAGGAGTGGAAAAAAATCTAACGCCTAATTTAAGTTGAATGACATTACTCCTTTCTGGAGGAGGCAGAGAGAAAGAAGAGATGTGGATCTGAGCTTTGACTCCACCTCAAGGGTGTCCGAAATACATGTAAAAATTCCAAAAAGAACAAAAGTTGTTAAGACTAGATTTTTAACTTAAACTGGCAGCCCAGATCTGCCTGTTCTTTCCTCCATGATTCACTCAAATGCCAGTCTGTCTTCCCTTTCTTCTGCCTGCAAAAACATCCTCCATTCATAGCACCGCCCTCCCAATGCAAACCTCAATTAGATGCAACTGTACCTATTCAGGAAGCTCTTTCCCACACAGCTTTTTTATCTAGAAGCCTTTACATCTATTACAGATTGATTTTCTCTGTGGTCCACCAAAAGAAATGAGATCATTCATTCTGTATCAAACTGCTGCACCTTCAATTGCAACCTAACCTACTTCTAAGACCTTCACCCTTCACTACCGCACACCACAGCAGTTGAAGTGACACCTGTTGACCCATATCTCCAAACTGATGGCAGATGGAGAACATCAGCAAAACGTCCTTGATGACAAATTTCACTGCCAGACTCCATAGAAGCTGCATTTGTTGGCCTCCTGTGCGCTTAGAAAACCTTTCTATTTATCCAGGCTCTTCCTGAAAGGATGGGTGGGGTGAGGACGGACTCTGTTATAACACCCACTGGGGAGTGCTCTTTGTGTCACTGTTGGCATTTGGTCCTGTTTTATTTATGATTGCGTATGTTTTAAATTTTTTATTTTTACTTAATTATTTAAAGTGTGTTAAGATAGGCATGCTTCAAAATATGGTTATAAACAACTGATCAAGCTTAACCTCCAAAAAACATAACAAATGCACACGCTTCCAGAGGATTGTGTCTCTGTCAAGCTTTCTGTGTCAAATATGAACTGCATTTTACTCAAGTCATATCTAAAAATGTGGTGAAAGGTGGAGGGCAGTTGTGGGGAAAACTGTTTCTTTCAATCATTCCTCCATAATTCAACAAAAGCTGCCAGAACTCTGCTCAAGAAGATTCATTTTTATGAGGGAATGAGCAGAATTTCAGTCCAAAATGCTCATGTTTCAAAAAGATGTAGTGAGTGAAAACAGGGGATTATGCTGGAGACATGCAGACATGCCACCACAGTTCTCAGTCCAATGCTGTGCATGAATGCAGTTATTAACAACCATATTTTTTGCATATTTTTCAATTTGACATGCACCATTTTTTTCACATTGAATGTAGAAGAGACAAGTGGATAAAATTAACCGATGGCTGGAAATTAAACCCAGACAAATTAAAACTGGAAATGAAGCACATTTTTAAAAGTGAGGGTGATCAAATCTACAAGAAATGATGGAACACCCATCTCTTGCATCTCCACATTAAGATGGATGCCTTTTTGGAAGTTATACTGCAGTAAAATACAATTCTTGGGCTCATTATAGACAGAAATTTAATTATCTCTTAGATATGGAAAGTTAGACTGGTTTATACTGTGGCACCTGCTGGACGTAAAGACTACAGTCTTCCATTTACAGAAGCTACATGTCTTCTCATTCTGCCTATAATTTCTCTCTGTCTTGTAAATATTTTTCACCCACACATTCTGCGGAGCTACACACCCTATAGTCCTGAGCAGGTAAGTTACCCGGATATCCATATAATTCTCTGGGAAAAATAAAGAGACACACCTTTCCATGTATTCCCTTCTCATTTACATAATTTTCATACTGTGTGCTTCTAATATCCTTTCTTATTTTTCATAGCTCCAAAGAGTTCAAGGATTATTATTATTTTTCTGCTGGGTAACCACTTATTCAGTCCCTCTTCAGAACATTCAGACAGATCTGGCATCCTCAATTTCTTACCATACCTTTAGAAGCCTTTCTCCCACTTTAAACCTCGATCTAAATTACCTAAAAGATAAAACAATGTGCAATTTTAGCAAAGAATTTTTTGCTTCATCTGAGAAAAATCTTTAGATTATTTACATTGCATAAGGATCTGGCTGTGAGATTGTTATTTTGTTTGCATGACAGAACAGTTAAGTACGGGAAAGAAAAGGTCTTCTGAGAGGACCAGCTTGCATACATTCTTCTTTATGGTTTATTTCCTTTTGGTCTTTTTGACATTTAGGGTTTTTCACATGTAAGGAAGAAGTAGGTACATTCATTCCTTTAACAGTTTGATTCTAAAAAACTAGGGTGCAAGAAATCCACATGGAAGAATGAAGTACAAAATGTGATATGCAAGTCAATAACCACAATGGAAAATGACTCCACACTGACGACAAAAATACATGGTGACTACCAAGTAATTCATGCCAAAAGTAGCCAGGGATATTATTTCTTTGCTGAAGATGGCACTGAAGCCTCTAGGACAGATTCTGACTTCCCAAATTACTGGTTTCTGTTGAAAATGTAAGTTCCAGTTGCGTAGACGTCCAGGATTTCCAATGCCATGTCTCATTTCTTGCAGTTTTCTGCTCGTAACAACACTGTTGCTTCGGTTTTAGATTCAAGCCCTAAAGCCCAGGCCTCGTAGTTAGAGCCATTCTGTAACACCACTGCATCGTTCTGCACAAAAGCAGAATGACTCACGCAAGCGCCTACTTTTTTTCTTTCCTCATGGCTGAAAACTGATGATCTGTTTCATAACATGAAATGCAAGCAGATTCTCCAACTGCATTCAAATAACTGGTAAATCGCCTGCGAGTACCTCAGCATAAATTGCACACGGGGCCACTAGCATGAAGGGTAAAAACCTTCAGCTACTGAAACAATGTCAAATTTGCCTCCAACATGTATTATATTTAGATAAAAGCTCTTGTTGGAAATGTCCCAGTGAAAAGCATGTAATTCTCTCAATATGTGAAGTCTGTAATGCTCTGCAGTTTTACTTCATCCACAACAGACTTGGCATTGACCTGTCAGTGAGCAATGCAGTATGTTTAACCTGTTTTAATTTAGCAGTTTCACATGAAAACAACACAGAAAAGTAACTGGGCAGAAAACAGTAACCAGTCAAGTGCCTTCTAGCTGATAACTATTACTTTTTTACTGCTTTCCGCGAAGCTTAGTGGAATTCACCCAGATATCTGTTTTCCTGGCAGATGACAAACCTGCGAAAATGTGTACACAAGCTTACTTTTTCAAACTTGAAGTGGGAACAAAACCCAATCGCCATGCATACCACTGTGGCTAATGCGGTATTTGTTGACTCTGTGGCAAATTGCTTTCTGCTTGCTGCCACCACCTCCAGTTTCTAGTGCTTTATTGCATGTAAAATCCAAAATAATTTATGCCATAGCCTTACCCAGTAATAATTCAGGCATATGACTTGAGAATAATGGGCGTTTTGCCTAGTTGAGGCAGAAATAAGGACTTACAGGATTCTCCCCAGAATATACAATCCACAATTACTATGAAGCCAAACCAGAAATTTGCTTTCTTGTTGTTTTGGGCGCCCGTATTCCATATGGCTTTCAAGTAACTTTTATACCTCAAATTGCTAGCTTACTGAATGTATACGAAATTAAGATCTATCTCCTCCTCTTTTATATTTCATTGCAAATAAAACTCCAACTGACATGATTGAGAGATTTACTCAAGACAGAAGGAATTAAAAATGAAGATAGACATGGGCATTTGTAACTTAAAACAGCTCCCCTGCATGTTGAAAATTGTTGTCTTCCTAGCAAACACTCAAAATACTTGAGGAGTTGAACCTACATTTTCTTACTGACACCTTTAGGCAAACTGATGTCTTCAATGTGTCATGCTCAAGCTACAAAGTTCTCTGTTTCCTCCAAACATCTTTTTAACTCACACAAAATTCACGTCACCATCTACATTATCTGTCTGAGATCTTTAAAGGAAGGCAAGGGAGGGAAGGTAGGCATGAGGAGGACTTTTGTTACTGGGCCATTTTCTCATCCTAGGTATAGGCAGAGATGGACACCCCATCAGACAGCCTGTGGAGAACCTGGAGCAAAAGCACATGAGGAATTCTGCAGCCTTATTGGGAGGAACCTGAACAAAAGCACAGGACCATTTTTCATGGCCCAACAGCAACTTTTCTATCTCTATATATACTTTTATATGCATACATATATAAAATATACATGTATTCTCAGCAATGAATATGAGAAAATTTTCTTTTTTCAATTTAATAATAAAAAACTCATATCACACGGAACAGATTTTTTCCACCAGTGGCTGGAGTGGAAATTGCATTGTCATTAGGAAGCGGAGATTTTCCCTTCATTCAAGCACAATAGTTATAACCCGTTTCAAGAGGATTCCCAATTTCTGTTGTTCACATTCCCTGTACCTATAGCAATACTATGGTTTTGTAATGTTTTCTGATGCAACCACCTCCCTTTGAATGCAAGAAAGTGCTATTTTTTAACAAAGCTGTATCTCCTCAAGCCTGGACTCCCAAAATGCAACTCCAAGTTGCATTAAGCAGAACAGGGTCTGTCTCCTGTACCTGGAGGATATACTTTGAGAGGGGTAAACCAATGAATAAAGAGATGGTAAAATACAATGGATGAAGCTTATTTGTTGGACTGACTGAAGTACCTTCCAGCTGAATTGCACTTTTGGGTTCCTTGGGATTACAGCACAACAGGAACTTCTACATTTTTTATGCCAGGCTTTTTACACCATAACCAGTGTTTCTTCCTAACGGTTCAATTCTGAGTGCAGCAATGCAAAAAAGCAAACCTTCCAGACAAACCCTGCTACTGTAAGCACTGCCTCAGCTAGGCAAGCTAAAATCAGACTTACAGAACCTGGTGCTCAGAGTACAGACTGCCTCCGCCCGACTGTAGCTACAGCAGTGACAGAAACAAGGGATATTGTGGCAAGGTTTCACTATAGAGACAAAGGCAAGAACAACAGATGGAAGGAGAATTGGCTTTCACTCTCCTCTGCTCAGTGTCCAGTTTAGCCCTGTAACTGCTGCAGGTAACATTTTCTGAAGAAAAAGTTTAAATGTTTTTTAAAAAATATTATTCCTGGTGGTTGGGGATTTTTTTATTCCAAAACTGTATGCTGCATCCTCCCAAATTAGCAAACAAGAACAAAGCTACAGTTTGAGGAAAGCACAAACTCAATTATCGTAAATTATGTATGTATCGCTGACCTGGAAACCCAGCCTTCAGTTTCATCTGCTTCTCTACTTTCACCCTGGTTACCTCGTTTGAAGGCTTGTTTAGTGCAGCACGCTTGGAAACAGAAAGCCTCTCGACAAACCAAAGCTTGCATTTCATTCCCTCCACAAAGATTAATAGGATTGCTGCATTTTAAGAGCACTGTATTTTAAAAAGTGCAGGACCATGACGATAGGTCTCATGTACGAGAAGCTTCTTTAGTTTCAACCTGTACTTGCTCCACTGAATAGCATACAAGGACAAATGCTGAAAAAGTAAACTCAGAGAATCACTGGATTCATTAGCATGCAAACCAATCTCAGTCACACACTAACGCTCCATCACCGTGCCCAACCCACTCGCAATCAGCTTCCAGCAGATACCTATTCACCATCCACCCTGCCAAAACAAGATGTGAAATTTGAGATGAAACATGGCTTTGGTTTTCAAAGATGACAAATTTTCTCTCTATAGGTAGAATCCCCTTTTGCACTCATGCTTTTTATTCACTTGCCTGCCAGGTTTTGCAGGATGTAATGAGGAACCAGGGGCCAGGACTCTACAGTGGGTGAATCCAGAAGGGAAAAAAGTTCACGGCATCACATTGATTAATACCAGGGACAACACCCACCAATAGTGCTGGACCCATCCTGAGTTATGTTATCTGTCACTGAAATGCAGCCGTGCCTAGGGTGGATCAGCACGTAGGCTACGGCTATGGCTCCATAACTGAAACATCGGTCCCTGATTTAGGAAATTGAACTTGATTATGGATTTGAACAAGACTGGGACAGAGAACCAGTGGGGCTGGAAGGAGGAATATGGAAGCAGGAATAAAACAGGGACCGGGGCTGTAGAAAGGGTCCTGGAATGAGACGTCTCCCTGGGCTGGGAGGGGGAGAGAGGAGACAGACAGCAGCAATGGATGAGGAGCCTCTGTCCCTGCAAGGCACGAGATGGGGAACGGAGAAAGATTGATGGAGAAATACTTGGAGGACAGGGAAGAGGGAAAGAGATCCATCATGGAGTAACAAGGACAGTGAAAGCGCCAGGACTGAGTTGCATCGAGTAATACCCAGCATTGGGCCGGGTTCACGTGCTGTCCAGGGCCTGGAAAGCCAAAACCCACCATGACAGACAGAATAGAAACCATAAGAGAGCAGGTCCTGATTAGCCAGGCTGCACTTCGCTCAGTTACTCCTTTGGCCTTGCCTGAAAGGTTATGTGATCTGAAATGCCTACAAACAGTCAGGGCCCACTAGCTTTATTGCTCGATTCATCAAAAGTATGGGAGCTAGCATCAGCCTGGGCTCTGTGAAGCATCAAAACTCCTCTGTGTTTCCCAGGGGATTAGAGACTGTAACTACATGGCTATTGCTCAGAGCCAGACAGGCCCCTGAAGACGTCTGCTGGAGCTTTCAGAAATACAGCGAAAACTGTGCTGCATGAACAAAGTACAAGGCATACACTTGCACACAGGGAGCCTGGAAAAATAATTTTACCAGTAATCATTCAGATAATCACAGAACAATCTATTTTTCATCCTCTCTTCCTGACACAAAATATGCAAGAGGAGGACACAGCCTTAACATACCACAGCAGACTAAATATTGAAATAAATGCTGCAAACAGGAAAGTAGCTGAAATGTAAGAGCCGAACACGCACCGAAACAGAGTGGAACTGTGAAGCCTTATGCTAACTGAAATAAACCACTTCACGGGGGATACGGCATTACAAATACATTCAGTGCTACAACATACGGTGAATGGGAAAAACAGTTAATGAAAATCAGATGTCTCCATGTTTTCTGGTACCGATTCTCCATGCACACTACTCGCAGATGCTGTGCAGGTGCAGGTTTGGTTTCAAGGGAAATTCATGGCTGTTCGCTTTTAACGTGGACAAGCATCTGTCTCTTACTCAGGTGTTTAAGAAACCGACTGTCAACAGCTAAGATGATTAGGAGACTTTTTCAGTGAGACAGCGGAGGAATTACAAGTGCAGATCCTGTCATTTGCTAACAGGATTAGGGGCACATACATTCCATGCATCTCTCTGAAAGCTAATCCCGATGTATCTTTCACCTTCACGAAAGGTAAAAAACCCTTCCATAAAACAGGCCTGCACAGATCTGCAAGGTCACCTACAGCACTTTGAACAGCACGCTAACCTTACGATGATTTGCAGGCATCGCAGAACAGCCCTGCGCGATTTAAACAGCTGGAAGTTTGAAATGCAGCCATTGCAACTACACCCGCATAAACACCATAAAATATCCTGGCTTCATCCTTTGAATTAGTTTTCCCTTAGATGTGCCTGTTCCCCTTACACTGCTCCACTGTGATCTTTATTCCAGAAGTTGCTCATAACAAAGTACCAAACAGCTCACTCGGTGTAAACTATTGGAGAAAGTCTGTGGAAAGTTGACCGAGCTCATGAGAGCTGATCAATAACACCGAAAATACAAATCTAAAAGCCACTGTTCTTTAAAATGGGTTAAAAAAACTCTTTCCACAGAACTCTAGTGTCCAACAAAAACCTCTCCCATTTCAAATATTCATTAAAAAATTATCTACAAGCTAGAAGTTATTCACAGAAAATACCCAGATAAAAACTAGGAAATGGAAGAAAATAACAATTTGCTGGCCCTGGAAGTGCTCACGGTCTGTGGACTTCCAACAGGACACTCGCAGCTGTTAGAGGCAGGAACCTAACACAGAGAA
>Ga0181612_167529_pt1 | contig 35781 bp, 11 predicted proteins | sample HoacroProtozoa21_FD_119630 | JGI IMG/M metagenome (GOLD analysis project Ga0181612, IMG submission 119630) | Hoatzin crop microbial communities from Cojedes, Venezuel. Combined Assembly of Gp0051906, Gp0051904, Gp0051908
GCCTGCTGTAGGTGACCCTGCTTCGGCAGGAGGGTTGGACTAGATGACCCACAGAGTTCCCTTCCAACCCCTACCATAAAAAAAAAAAAAAAAAATATTGAAGGGGACACTGGAGGAGCATCTTCCGAGTAAACTGCCTTCTTCTGAAGATTATTCTACAACATTGCCAAGAGTGACACATATCCAATCATGCTGCTAAGTGAAGCACAAGTAATCAGCTAGTTACCTGCTTTACATAATAAGTGAGGGACGCATCAGTAAGAATGTCTTTACTCACGGAAAACCGATAAAAAGCAGAAATAACATTTCCAATAAGCGTCACAGGGGCTGCGTTCCCAAACAAATGACAAGGCACATCAAACTTCAGAGAGCTGTGTCAAAACACCGAGTCCAGTAGAAAAGAGCACCTTCCTTCCCAGACTGGGAGAAGGCAGCAGTGCTGAGATGAGATCAGCACCTGAGCTGAGCTGCTGTGATGGGTAGGTGACACAGCTCTGGAGATCTGGGGCATTCAGGAAGGTGTCTGCAGCTAACAAAACTAAAGCACTACTGAAAGAAAGTGGTGGCTTTGATGCCAAAGGATTGTTACCTTAAAAGCTATGTTTCCGACTTAAAATGAAAGGCTTAATCTCACTAACCAAACATATCCTTGGTATTAAAATAAGTTATCTTACAACATTTGCTGACTATAATTTCAGTTTATAAAACCAGAATGACCATTTTCTTTAATCGTTCCATGAACTCTTCACTAAAAACTAGTTCTTTTAAAATGGACATCATGTCATTTTGCTAATCCCTGTAAATAAAATCACAGACTGCCATTTTAGCACACCAGACTTCTTGATAGAAGGGCTTTTCCCTTGGAAGACCTTAAGTGTTACAAAAATTAGCAACATCGTTTAAAAAAACTAACAAAATAAATATACACAAGAATATCCCAAAGCTTATCATTATGCTTCTGAATGATAGCCAAATCTTAAATACTTTCAGTAATATCAAGGAAGCCACAAAAATGCCCCAGAGCCAAGCATGGGCGGACAGACCTCACTGTCTGTAATGATCAAAACTACTGAATATTGATACTTCTCTAGCTGCCTGTGAAAACTGACTTCAAAGCAATGACAGCATTAATAATGAAACAATCAATACAATAAATGTGACTGCAATTTCTCCTGATAAAATTAATCAGTCATTAAAACCGTATTTCTTTTGCAAAGTTTAACTAGTTTGTTGGATAGTTAACACGACCCTTGCTGGCAAGAACAGCTTTGCAGTTCTGCTGTTGCATATATTTTATGTATTTTACACCTGTTAGTATCCAATCATAAAATAGAAGTGACCTCTGTGTTCCCTGGTGCTCTTCTAAAACTACTTTCATCATTTGAAACATTATCTTCTTCTCCCTTAGAAGAAAATAGCAGTGGAGAAAAGTAACGAGGTACTATAGGGCACAAGGGAAACACACACCATTCTGCAAGCCTGGATTTCTAAGAATAAAATTTTGGGGTTGTTTCATGTTTGAACACCTCTTTGCAAATGCAATTTATGCTCACATACTGAAAACTGGATTATTTCATATCTTTACAAACTCATATTCTCCACTGTTAATTGAACAAGAAATATATATAGAATGTGATCTTTGACATTTTAATTGAAGCCTATTAAAAAGTCTATAGGAAGTAATAAAGTACAAATTGTCTCCCTAATTTTAACCTGCGTTGCAACTATGTCACTAATTCAGATAACCACAAATAAAAATCTTTCAGAGATAAGAGCATGATCTAAGCAAAAAAATCTGGGGCTGACACCTAATTAAGATATACTTCCCCCTGACAAAGAAAGTTCTTCATCTATTACTGTGTGTTACAGTGGTTCAGGGCTATATTTAAATGGCCATTAAAAATGTACCTGAAGGCAAAGTTAATCTTTGTATTTGACAGATAATAGCAGCTTTTTTGCAGTAAGTTGTGAAGTGAGTATTTAATTTCTTTATGATATAATGACCATTCTGTTTAATCTTAATGGAGGAAAGACGAACGAGAAAATATGCTTAGGGGATATACTAATACATCAATTATGGAGAGTGGGAAAGTACTTTTTAAAAGTAGCAGTAATCTATTGTAAATTAAGATCTCAATAAGCACTCCTAGCCACAGGGAGAGCTAAAAAAGATGCATTAAAAGTCTGTTCAGATTCTGCTCATTATGGACATGTTCTTCTCAACTCTTAAGTAATGCAGCAGTCACGTAATTAAGTTCTGAAAAGGGAAACATTTAAAACAACTGAGTATCTATGGAACACATTAGGCTTTCTCCTTATTTTGTTGAGTGAAAATGCATTTCTCCATCTTTCCTTAACATTGTTGCAGAAGTGCTGAGACTGAGTGGCCTTTCTTCTTAAAGTATAGCAAAAGTATAAATGCAATTCCACGAACAAAATAGCCACTAATTTTTGGTCAAAGGCAAGATAAGCAAAGAAAGACATATAAATAAATTCTGCTCCTGCTTGACTACAAACACACTATCTATCCCATATAAAAGCAGGCACTTGTTTCCACTGGAATTTCACTCTGAAATGCAGATCTGAATTTTACGTAGGAACGATTTTTTCTTTATAAATAGTTATGATTTTGATTTAGACCTCTGTCCTGTGAGGGGACATGAAATGATACACCCCAAAAATTCTGTATGCCCCAAACCCACATGCTAACTCGAAGAAGAAAGTTTACAGAATATTCCAAGTGAAATCATGGGGATTACAACCAACTAAGAACCCTGGCTGTGAAGATGCAGAGGGCTGATTCAACTCCCTTTAATGTAATGAGGAGCCTTTCAATTGACTCTAATGAACTTTGTACTATACACAGTAATTTCAAGGAAAGTTCAGTAACTCTTAGGACAGGGTGCTCTAGATTGTTGTCTTCTAGATATGTGCTTGTAACTTTGAATTTGCCTACAAAAGCCCCAGCGAGCTACTGTAGAACAGATCACCTATGAGGACTTGCTCTACACTATGATGCACTATGATTCTTTTGTGTGGTTTCCTTCCTTTGTTTTTTTTTCTGTCTTTCAGCGTGTTGGAACATTACTAAGCTAAAATGTAAGACAGCCACCTCTCCAGAACAGCAGTTTACACCTGGGGAGTTAATACAGCAGAACTATTGTCTGTTAAACTCAAACCACCTCTCACATCCAAAAGATGCCCCAGGCAGATGAGTCCCAAATGTGCAAAGATGCACTGACTTCCACACAGGCAGGCTTCTGACTGAATTAAGAAACATGAATATCATTGATATTATATGAATAACCATGGAGCAACCTGCCTTTCACATGCTGAACCGATGCAAAATTCAAAATGAGCGGAGTATATTTGCCTACAGACACTCAAAATGCACATACAAAATACAAGTAATAACCTGTAAAAATGCCCACTTCAAAAAGTTGCCTACAAAAACTCAGGTATTGGGTTTTCTGAAGTCATTCCATTGCTTGTGTCTGATCAAAACCATTCTGAACATCCTACACAGCTTTGGGGCACCACCACTGCTCCTGGCAGCAAAAGCGCTGAAGCTCTGCTCATGACAGAGCTATCTAAAACCCAGGTGGAAATACAGGGCTGACAATGGCAACTGACTGGCAGATGCGTGTTAGATATTGATGCAGTGAAACACAGTCTTCTACATTGCAAGTTATGTAAATCAAATCAATTAGCTCTTCTTAGATAGATACTCTTAGATGATATTCTAGCATTTAACACTTCTGTAGTAAAAGCGACAAAGGTTGTCGGTTCTTTCCTGACTCTCTCTTCACCCTTTGCCTATGAACATATATGAAAAGGACAGAGCAAAGGAAAGGGAGAGAGAGACAGCACATCAGAGTTGGACATGTGCACTAGTTCTGCCCTATCTTTTGTGTGAAAAAAATAAAAATAAAGAAAAAAAACCCACTAACACTAAACAGGAATTATCCAAAGTGGCAGCTGACAGATAATTTACTGATGGCTTTTATATCTTATGAATAGGTGTCTACTATGGCTATTTCTTTGCCTACATAACTCAAATTAAACATTCTTTTTCAACTAATGACATAAAACAATTTTTAAACCTTGATTTTAGGGTGTGATTATTAAAGTGAATTTATGTGAGATGTACAAAAATTGCAATTTGATTTGCAAAATGAAAAGAAAAATCTTCCGTACGTGTCTAAGAAGGTCTGTGTGGGGGATTCAGACTCCTATACTCAGAAAGAAAGATGCATTTTCATTTTGCCATCAACACAAGCTGTTTCATGAGTATTATAGCACAAAGTCTTGTCATATAGTCATCTCTCGATAACCAAGAGATTTAATTTATTTGCAGTATTGTAGCTTTTTTAAGCCCAGAAGAAATTAAGTGATAGTAGTAGATTTTGGCTGCAAATTATTTTTAAGAACTCCTGAATGCCTTTCTTAATCTAAATATTGGAGGGATACATGCATCTTGTGTTTTAAGAAGACAAAATGCTATTATTCATGGCTGCATATGAGTCAATGACAACTCAGCCCCTTGATAAAATGTCTCAAGGAAAAGCTACTGATGCTCAAGCAGATTTTAGATAGCGGAGGCATATGGTGTTTAAGCACCTCATAGACCTCTCCAGGTACAGTGCTGGCCTCTTTTCACTTATAGAGAAGAAAATCAGCATTTGAGGTACTCAGTGTTTGTCCTGGCAAAGCATTGACTTACATGTTGTGATACAGGCTACTATCTCACATAAATTTCCAAATTATTATTTCAAAACAAATTTTCTATAGAATATTTTTAGTTATCAAATTACCTACTTTTGAGACCAATAATTTATTTCATTTTCTACAATATTGGTGAATGTCAATGCAGGTAACAAATATTCCAGTGCTGATTGTCTCCTTTCCAATAATTTCTGTACGGCTTTTTTCCACAGAATGTTGTTGGAATTACAAAATACAGCCTATGACATAAACAATGGTATTTATTGAAGATATCACTGACTGAAGCAAGAACACAATTAATGAGCTGAGCCATTTTTGAAAGAGAGAGTTGACTGGCAGAGAATTCGATAACATCTTTTTAAGAGGAATCCAGAGAGTTTGTAACCAGAAATTAAGGACAGTAACAGACATTTTCATCTGAGCCCTATGTTAACTCTTCAATCTGTTTCAGGTTGCAGCATATATTATAGTTCCTAAATTCATTCATATGTTATGTCAGTGTTTGACTGGTGAACTTCAAAGAAATGTACAATGTGCAAGCATGTCATTCTTTCCTGAGCTAAAGACTAGCCAACAGTATTAACTTCCCCCCACCTCTAAAAACAAGTAGTCCTGCTTCTGGTTTTGACTGAAGTAAACTACAACACATTAGAGTCCTTACAGATTCAGACTGGAAAAGCAATCTAAGAAAACAAAGTTGAAAACTAAAAGAAAGACTGATGAATAACCTCCTTTTTCAACGTCTTTGGCCAGTTGATTCCTTATATATTCATATATAACATACTACCTGAATATGCCTATTCATTGCACATTAAATGCAATAAACAGATTTTGAAATCAGTATCTGTGATCTATATATTTAACTGAGAGGAGCAGTCTTAGAAAATTCTACAGGCCAAGTAACATTCAATATATTTGCATTCATATTTGGTTATGGAAATATGTATGATATTTGTATGTGTTATTTTTCTGAGTGTTCTGCTGGAATTCAGGTGGAAACAAGCATTCAATATAATCACAGTAACAGAGTTCTGAACTAAGGTTCCTAAACAAACAAACAAAAGGCCCCTAAAACAATAATGCCAGAATGATGAACTTGACATTGTGGGGGTTCTTCTTTGGTTTTTAAGTTGAAAATTTATCTGAATAATTAAGCATCTGCAGGTCAAATGAGCTAGTAGAACTCTTCAGCTTCAGCTGTTACATCATGCTGTTCCTTTGAACAACATTTACAATGCAACAAGAGAAAAAACAGAGGAAGATCCTGTGGTTCCTGACAAGTGCTGCTAATGAGAGTTCAGGCACTTCTTTAGCATCTGCAGCTCCTCTTCAATAGGCAGCTGAATGCCACTGGCTATGCAGCCACTGCATCTCAATCACAGGTTAAGCCACTGCAGATAAAAGTATCCAGAGAGAAGTCAACTCTTCCCTAATTTAATTTTTAGTGATATTCTGACCCTTAAGAAACAGACTTGGCTAAAGTCAACAGGAGTTTAGGCGATGTGTCCCAGAGGAGGAGGAGCCTAAGCATCTGCTCTACATGCCTGTCAAACAATTTGACATTATCGATGTTAGCTCTTCTACAGTTTGTGTTACTCTACTTTCTGCTTGTGTTGCTGTAAGACGGTTCCTGCGTGCCTTAGAGTTGCTCCTCAAATGCATCTGTTGTGTCTTGTTAGGATTTAGAGCCACCGTTCCAAAACAGACTAGTTGCAAGTAACGAGACTGATTTCTCTGACCAAAGTCTGATGTTAGGAGTGCTGAACTTGTGCTGTCAGATGGAGTTTGTCCCTCAGTATTAGAAGCACAAGAAGAACCAATGCATCTGAAATGTTCATGTTTTAAAAATACTGCAATGGTAGCCTGAAAGAAAATAATTGAAAGTCATTTCATCATATCTTTCCACTGGATGAATCTGCTACAGGATAGTAATAATTTTGTGACAGCTGAACAGTATGATAAAATCTAACTCCAGGAAATGAAAAGGCAAGATATTTTAAAAGACTTTAAAATTAGCAAATAATGTCTAGCAATCCAGTCATATTGCCTTGAACAGATGACACTTCCTAGTGACTTTTATGTCTGTGTACTGGAGAGCTAAAATTATTGCATACTGTCCAAATGAATGAATCTACCATGAGCAGAAACAAACGTTTCCCTCTTTTAGCATTGCTTTACTGCAATCTAGGCAGTTATCAAAGAGGCACAGAAAATCTTTATAAGCTTTGATGGGCCTCTCAACATTAATAGACATTAAAAAAGCATAGGAAGTTTTGCTGGTCCCATTTCTGCAAGATTTAGCACCAGAATTCACTGAGGAAAGACTAGTCTTTGAGTTAAACTTCACTTTTTTTCTTGAAGAGTCTGTCTTCTGCAAAAAGAATTCTACCTTGTTTGAAGGCTTTTTATTCAAAGAGAACCTGATTATTGGACTTCACTGAAAAGTTGTATTTCTTGCTGGTTTATATTAGCAATGGAGCATCTGTGATAAATGGAAGAAAATAAGCAGTAAGGCAAATTAAGGTAAATGAAAGGAAAAATAACTGTTGAACTAACTGTTAAAACCCTAACTCATTGTTTGGTTATGTAGATTGTTTCACATCAATAACTGAGTAATTATTCAGAGGGCAAAACTTCCAAGACTCCCACACAAGTTAGAGGTGTGAAACCTCTGGAATTCGTTAGGCAAGATGACCGCTTGCAACGTGGAGTTTTAAAAATCAAGCTGCCTTCTTTATTATCAAATAGTAACTGCTGTTAAAAGCACAGAAAATAAATTAAAAAAAGGATTTTTTTTTCCCCCATATCATCTCTACTTGTCTATTACCAGGACAACCTGCAGTCCCCAGCTGACAAGGAAAGAGGCAAGATAGGAGATTGTCAGTACCTTTTGAGAAAAGGGGTTAAGAAAGGCAGCCTTGGCCAGCAACCTCCTGCACCTTCTCCCAGCAGCTGGTGGAGAGAAACCCGCCTGTCCTTACAAACACCATTGACTCATGGATGCCAAGAAGGGTACCAGTGTCCTGGACATTGACAGAATATCACTCCTTTAAATTATTTGTCTTTTAGAATGGAAATGCTGGACTGGAGGTCACTTTCACTGGGGGAAATTCCACATTTCTGAGCAGACTGGAGATCACTTTGTGGAGAGAGCACAAGCCAGGTGTTCAATGTGGGGAGGCAGAAGTGCTTTTGATGCTTCATTTGCATGGCATAGCTACAGGCAGTGTGCACAAGTCAGCAGGAGATTCTTCCTACAAAAACAACATCCTAACAGGAGTCTGTTCAGTGGTGACAATTTCCGAAAGCATTTTCTAATTTTAAGCAGATGAAGATATTGCCTGCAATGCAACATACATCCCAATATATTGAGACAGCATTTTTGAAACAACAATAGCAACATCTGTCATCTTCTTTATGGCACGACTGTACCAGTAACACGAAATCTCAAAAGTTGTTTCTTGCAAGGGAAATACCCATCCACCATGGAACTAAACAGCAGTTGTTTAACAGTTTGTAGATCACGGGTGTAAAATTCTCTGTCCTTCATTTCTCTGTGACAATAAGGCACCCAGCCTAGCTCTGTACATAACTAACAGAACTGGATTAAAGATGTACCACAAATCCAAATGAGCAATGGTAACTAGAATGTTTCACGAAGATCTACAGTTCTACTGACAAAGAGAATGAGTTGCAGCAACTTTACGGCATTTTCCTGTTCTCATTACTAAACCTGGCAAAAAGCAGCTTGACAAAACTTGAAAAAGCACTATTAAACAAGCCACTATACTGCTAAAGTTTTGACCCAAGGCTCAATAAAATTTCGAAATGATATTTCGCCTGGTGCTATAAACAGGGAGATTATCACAATCATAAAAAGGACATTTTGCACAAAATGTGTTCAATATCTGCCAGCTCTCACAATCCTCCAAATAGAAGAACCATACTTCGAGTAACTGTAGCATAAGGACTGTACTCTAATGATTAAGAGCTTATCCATAACAAAATTATATTTTCAATGTACTCAAATAAGCACAAAATTGCCTATTCATTTTTATTGTCTGACTGCATGAACTATTATATGTGTGTTGAATCTTTCATGTTTTGGCCCAGATAATAAGACACCACTTAATATTTATTTGTCAGAGCTTAATTTTGTAAAAGAGAAATTAACTTCAATGGTTTTTAGACTACTCGAAGGTGCTTTGGGACTATTCAAATATGTACAAATGAGACATATTTTCCAGTATTTACAGGCACTATTTTCACCAACAAAACAATAGTTTTTCTGACTCAAATGGAAGTGAAGCTTTCATTAAAAACAGACACGACTTTTTTTTCATCTTCATACCATAATGTTTCTTTTCTTTTTGGTATCTCAAAGTAAGCATTCCATGTGTATAGTTGTTTTTAAAGCTAAAACATGACTGCTTAACAGTTGCACAAGTAATCAAAACTTTTGCAGTGTAATTCCAATTAGACTACAGTAACCACTGAAACCATATACTAGCTTACTGATGGGAAAATACAGTGACTATGTTGTTTATATAAGCCTACGGAAATAAAACTCAGTGAAGAAATTAAAATCTGTGGTTTTCCACATTTTCTTCAGAAAAATAAAGATTTGCAGAAACACAATTTATTTACTGTTACATCAGGAAAAATGTTGATTTTCTCCTTCTTCCTTTCCTTTAAAATGAAGCGACCTCTAAGTATCTGCCTTATAAGTCACTAATGAGATATAAAAGAAAATTAAATATTATTTTTAAAGGGTTTTTTGGTGTATTTTAATAGTTGTCAGAAAAAAAGGCACCTTTTAAACACATGTCTTTTCAAAATGAATGCTGTATTTTGGCCTACATTGGTCTCATGGTCACAGCAATTAATCATATGTCCACAAAGAGCAAAATGGCACAGCACACACCATCAGCTTCATTTCTTATTAGAGAAGCACATCTTTATTATCATCAGGTACTAAAAAAGAATGCTATTGGAATGAACAGTGTTTGTTCGTTTTTCAATGAAAGCAACACAAACTGTGAATCATCCTAATTACAGTTTCTAACAGAAGTTTATTAAAAGATAGAAGCCACCCTAGAATACGTGTTCTGAACCCTGTTGTACGAGTTATTTACTTGTAGACAAAGTCTCCCTTTATGACATAGACAACAATTTCTTTTTGGCAGAAATACTTTATGAAATTTAGCACACCAAACAGGTGTTTCAAAACTTCTAATTTTAAAAATGCCAGAAATTTTAAATTACTGCATAAGGTATATCTCCCAAAAGGAAAGGATGGAAAATCTACCACTTAACATTTTCAAAAGGTATAAAAAGTACCATAATTCACAGTAGAGGTGTATGCATGGAGCAATAGAGGACTCTAACTCAGCAAACAAAAGTCTGGATATGAATTTACAATCCAGTAGCTTGATCTGTCCAGAATTAGATTAAATATCACATTAAAAACCTACAGACAGGCTGTAACTAAAGTAGAAAGCATGCTGGGACAGTGTTTTACTACTTCACTGTGGGACCAAGTCCAAAATCTGCTGAAAATTTCCGTGGGCTTTGCACAGACACCTAAAGGTCTTTTGGATTATTTGTAAGAACAGTAACTGTGCTTGTCATATTAAACTTTATGGCCACACTAGTATTTCCTATGTGTTCCTGTCTTTCCAACAGAGAGAGGATGGTGCCTCCGAAAAGTGGCTGGGAACTCAAATCCCTTCCCTGGGGACCGAGGAGGAAGGGGTCCCTGTGGGGATGTTGATGCCATTCACTGAAGGTTTGGTTAAGCAAAAACAGACATCCCAGTTGGGCAATTACTTCTATTTTTTAGTTGCTTTAAACAAGCAGAGATTAAACTACTCCAGCAGCAATCACAGCTTTCAAATGCAAAGTAGCCTTCTTCTCAAACAATGTCAGGGGTATCATGGTCTCTTAAGTGTTCAGGGACAATTTTTAGCTGCTCTGTCAAGCACAAGTGCAACTCAGTGGAACCTCCCTGGTTGGTTAGCTAATTTTAAACTTTATAAGTACACGACAACAGATAATTCAAAAAGCAAAAGTTTGAGCCCGTTTAAGTACACACAATAATAATTTGCCTAGCAATATAACAAAAAGTAATCAATATATTGCAGATTCTTCTTTGTAATTCAGGTGATTTACCAGCTTCAGTCAGAAAAATCTAATGACATCATTTTTCCATGGAAGAACACAGTGCTGTGTTACAAAACAGGTAATGAAATGGTAATTATTCAACTGAAATCCTGAAATTACATTTCTCAAAAAAATAAATCAGGATCGATCCAACAAGGAAATTACTTTAATTTTGACTCCCTTCTCTTTTGTTTTTTTAATTACGGGGATATATTTTTAAAAATCCAAACCAGAACTATTTTGCAAAAATAAATGTTTGGATAGAGTAATTAAAATTTCTTATTTTATTCTGTAGAAAGTTTCATGTATTTCAGGTTTCAGCTTTAGTTAAAAAATTCTCTTCACAGGTTATCGTGTGTCAAAAAATTTACAAGCATCTTACTGGAAAGCAGAAAATGCTCTTCTCAAAAGTCTGGAGACAGTCTGCTCTAATCTGAGACCACTGAATACAATGGAAAAAGTCATTCCACTTACTGACATTTCAGAGAGTATTAAACCAAACCTGTAAGAATTTCATCTATGTGTCCATAGGGAATAAGCAGAGAGTACAAACTGCATTTCATTGAGATAGTGGCAAAGTACACAGTGTTACTTACCCCAGTTTTAAAATAAAATGGAGGCAAAATGACTTAGTATTTATCCTAAAATAATCAGGCAAAGCCAAATGAGTTATCTTACGGTGTGAGACATTTAAATTAAAGAGAAATTACTATGTCTCTATTTTAATCTTGTTTCATCTGCCTAGGATACGACATTTGGCATTACACTTCATTCTAATTCCCCTTTCAAATTTTGTATTTGTTTCTGTCCAGGGAGTTTATGAAATAACAGGTTCTGGACAAATCAGACTTTCTGAAAACAACATGAAAAAGTGAACGTATTTCAGAAATACATGAGATCAGTGAACATTCTTTTGCTCACATAATTCCTTTTCTATCCTTTGATTGTTCATTTATAACCTCTGAAGTGTAACGCATGAATTATCCTATTGTACACATCAACCACTTGACAGATTGTCAAGTCCTATTGTACACATCAACCACTTGACAGATTGTTTTAGTAAAACTCTTATGGGCTTTCCTTCCAGGCTGCCAGGAAAAGTTTAACAAAAACGCTGATTAGTTCCTTTAAGTTCTCCCAGGTAAACAAACTAAAAAGCAAGTTTACAGTACCCAGGACCAATCAGGCAAAAATATCACATAGGTTTTTTGCAGTAACTACACAAATCAGAACACTTAAAGGTGCTCTATCAAGAAAAAAAGCTGATGATGACTCATCAGTCTGTCAAATGGGGAGCAGAAATGCTCATACTTGAGAATCTTTAGTTAACGAGGAATACTAGTTAGGACAATTCCTAATAAAGCTTCACTTTAAGTAAGCCTTTTTTTGTGTCATACACGGATAGTAAATTTTTAGTAAAAATTCATAAAAATCATTAGATAGATATTTTTCCCCCTGAATAAAACCTTAGATGATGTTAATTCCACAGATGCCAGTTACATAAATACGTCTATGTATTCACCTAAGAAACTGCCAACAAAACACAATAGACGCACAGCAGATTTCCAAATCCAAGTCCACCCTTTTAAGAAGTGTATTACCCACAGTGGGTGTGTTGCATGCGAGGGCTGAGGCCCCAGCCCTGCACTGCTGCATAGAGGTCTGGGTCCGGGCACCAGAAATTAACACACAAACTGTCTTTCTGGTGTTTTCAGAAAGCTGAACAGCAGCTTGGGAGAGTGGTTTTAATGAACTGCATCCTTCCACCACCCCACAACAGAAGGCTGGGAGGAAGACAGATACAGGAAATAAAGGTAGAATAAGAAATGGAAAAGGGGGAAATGGATCCTGAGGCAGACTGGGAAGCATGGGGAATGAAACAATGCTACCAAATTTCAAGGCAGGCAAGGATATTGCAAGGGAGAAACTGCAGTAAAGAAAGAGAAAAGCCTGAATGAAATGTTGGCAAATTAGCTCCTGGCAATACTAGCTCTGTTGTCTTGACTGCAGAACTTTACCTCAGTATCTCTTAAAAATATTAGCACAGCTTAAACACTTGTTAAAAGGAAAAAAAAGTCAAATAAACTTGATAAAAATGTTATGGCATTTGTTAATATGCTGCATTGTTCTAGGTAATATCCAGTCATAACACTGGTTCATTACTTGGATTAGAGCGAACCAGGAGAATCAGAGGAATTATTGCAGGCACTGAATGACTGAAAAAGAAATACTTCCATAAATTCCAGCTGTTTTGAAATCTTTAATTCTTACTACCCTTGGCAGAAGAAGAAAGTGTCCCAGGAATACATTAAAAATATTGCATATCAATAAAATATTAGGTCACACCTCTCACAGCACACTAAAGGCTGGCACAGAAAAGCAGGCACATGAAATGCCAAAACAAGCCCTTTGGCTCCCATTTTGCTCTCCCTAGCAGTGTGTCCCTGCTGTCCCACCCTACTGTTCCTCCTCGGACTTGTGGTGAGTACACTCGACCCCTTGACCAGACTGGCGGTGGTTTGGTGCAGACTCTGAAGGAGGTAAAGGCCCGAGCTATAGCTGGGCCAAGAACTCCTCTAGTTTCAATCTGTCCCCTGAAAACTCACAAGGGAGCAGAGTGATGCAGTCAGCATCGATGCTTATGAGCTTGGAACACTGATCATGCAATCAACTCATGAATAGCGGGTGGCTTTTCCAAGACTTGTTTATCAAGGAACGAAGTTAGCTGTGAGTACAAGGAGTCTCATGTATACCTTTCCCACCGCATGTAAGTTGACTACAAGCCAACCACTTTATTCCATAAATATGACAAGCCTTAGTGAGCCTTCTTAGTGCAGTGTGGCTGCACAGCGGTGATCTCCCCTTGAGCCAGGACCCCCCTCAAGGTACGCTCCTTGAGGCAGAGAGATCTTTCACCAATGGCAGCGCTTTGGTAAGCGACTGACATTGTGCATAACCCTGTAGTATGGTAACTTTGATTTTGTCTTGGTAACTTTGATTGCATGCTGAATTAATGCTAACGAAACATACAGATATAATCCTTTAGACATAAACCACTGAACAAGTCTGGGTCTAAGTCTGGATCCAGCCACACCTAGGCTCCTCTCTGAGAATGAGTTTAGAAAGAAAGGGGGTCCATTCTGAACCTTGTGACTCAACGGGAGGGTCTCCCTTCCCCTTTTCCATCTTCAATCTCTGTGTAAATCATTCTACCTCAATTCTACCTCGATTTTCCTTTGTACGTTCCTTCCATGTAGTAAGTAACAGAGTGAACCTTCCTATCGAACTTCGTTAAATCACACTTTGATCAATTCCTATTAAAACCACTTTTGCTTATACCTTTGACATTTATTCTTTAAGCGGCCTAAACCACTCATTCATGACAGGATTAGGCCGCCTCCTCACCTGTACCACTTTATCGGTTTGGGGGGAAGGTCAGGAAAGTGGAATCAGACAGGGGCTCCAGTAAACCAGATCTGTCTGTAACTTCTCTTACCGAATGCTGTTTCGCTTCTGCTCCTGTCTTGTCTGTACAAGGCAGTAAGCTGTTGGGGGCAATTTCTGCCTTCTCTCCCATGTGGAGCAATCATCACTATATATTATATATACACTTACCTACACACATACATCTACACAAAATCATACGTATAATTCTATTATGTGTAATAATATTTACATTTTTTCTGTCTTATAACTGAGCTCAGTTTCCAGTGAGTCCTTACATTTCATGGAGGTAGACGTCCTAATAGTAATACTGTGTCCTGCTATATTTCATTTTGGTTCCTTGTTCCTTGATGTAACAAAATGCAAATCATCTATAAACTAAACAGATTTATTTCTGTTCAGCTGAATCAATCCCTTATAAGATGATACACTGTTAAGGCTCTTTTGCCCTTAAACCATAATCCCGATTCATCAAATTTTGTTGGTGCAGTTGTGTAAAGTTTTCCTGCTCAGCAACAAAAATCACCTCACTCTCCTGTAAGAGCAATTCTAACTTGTATGAATCTGAAGAAAACTGCAAAGGTGCTTATAAGGACCAAAAAAAAAAAATCTCTACAATATACTATAAAATAAAAATCACCACCTCAAAAAACAATAAGTCACGCTTCTTGCTATCTTCAAGGTATTCCGTTAACAAACTCTATGTATCTTCATGATTAGGCCTGGAAAGATGAGTTTTACTTTTCTACCTCTGACTTGTATCTGGCATGACACATAGATTCTCTAAGTTCAGAATACCATGACTTACTTGTCCTTTCAGAGACAAAAATCTTTGCCAGAGTAAGAATGAGTCTAGAAAGACAGGCAGATCTCCTAATCTGCTTAACTGAAAATTAGCCAGCAAAATGACATTCACCAACATTGTCAATGACAAATCATTCACAGTCCAAGGCAGGATGCATTTCATAAAGCATGCACTAAATTACACCTACTTGCTGTCGAATTTCTTCTTCCATCTTTACTGGGGACCCCAACTCTGCGACTTGTTTGACACCTTCACTAGCATATCCTCCATACTCCCAAAGGATGTAGTTCTTCGAGTGAGAACTACCGATGATCGCAGACCAGTGGTTGGTGCGTCCTTTCAGGGGGGAAAAAAATAAACTAAAATACATCAGCCATCAAGACAGCCTCAAAGTATAATTCCTAATTTTTTTTTAAAGTGAAAGGTTTGAAGTGCCCAGTCTTTACCAGTACCAAGGTTTGCATGTGTTGCAAACTGTCAGTTCTGACTACATCAATACACCGTATCTTTAGAGTAATAAGAATAATCCAGTGAACTACAGAAATATAGCATAGTGCATCAGTAATTATGTGATATAACAACACAGGCAGAAATAGTAAGAAAGATTGTATTCTGCCTAATCAAGCAGCCCCCCCTAGATAGGCTGAGTATATTTTTTTCTTCTCTGGGTACTTCACTTCTTCGGGAAGATTAAGAATTCTTTCATTTTAAGTTTCCATGTAAAACATTTTTGAGGATGAAACCTGCAAGGGAAGACTTCAGTGGTGACACAAAGATTTAACATCAAGTCATTTTCCTTACTGGTTTCTAACAGTCCACTAGATTTGCATTTGAGTGGTGACAGCAGATTATCAGCAAAAGATAGATGTAAGCGTGATGACACTATCATACAGATTTTTGTTTATAGCTTTGTGCCCGAACGTTATCAGACACGGAACTACAAAGGGCTTACAGCCAGAAACTTCCCATAGCAGCTTCCAGCTGAAACAGAGGTGAAACATTCGCTTTGCGTGGGCAAATGGTGTCCAGCACTTCTTCCAGGAAACTTTTGAAATGCTGGTAAAGAACTGCTTTTATTGGCACTGACATAGCTGCTTTTCTGCTTCTGCATACTTAAATTATACATGTATACATGTCTCCTTCCCCCATCCTCACCCTGACCCTTAGTAGGGCTTCCATTTAATTTAGGAAGTGAGCAAAGTGAATTCTGGCGCTTCCATGTTCGCTGAGTTTGCTTGCTCAAATTCCTGGACTTCTTGAACAAAAAAAGAAAAAAATGTAAAAGTTTAAAATGTTCAAGAAGCATGATGGAATCTAAAAGAGAATTCAGCAGAAATAAGGAGTCACAGAAGTACTGGAAATAAAAATGATTTTGCTTCAGTATCAGATAACACTCTGCAAAGATATGGGCTTAAAGGAAAAGGATGAGAAAATGAATTGCTCACTTAAGCAGACAGTCTGGTAACAGTGCAAAGACTAGGAAATGAGTGAGACAGAATGATGGAATGAGACAATAGTTAACATTCTTTGCAATGCAAAAGGTAGAGAGTAGAAGTAAAATCAGCTGAAAACTAGAATAAATGAATGAAGAATGAATAATGAAGTAAACAAAAGGAATGCAAGTTCAAGATGTGAAAGGTGGGACAATGAAATTGAAAAAGACAATGTAGAGAATTGAATAAAGTCAGATGCAGGAACCTAATCACAGGAGAATAGAAAATAGATTAGAAATAAAAAATGAACTCCAATGGTAGGGGAAAAAAGCTAGAAAAATATAGCAAACAGAATAGATAGATGAGGGAGATGGCCTAGCAACACAGCAAACAGAGCCTCCATAGTTTTCTTAGTGCTAAACTTGGACCAAAATATACTTACTGACTGTAGCATGCTTCACGCGTTCGGAGTTCATTAAAGCAGTAATTGATCCCCAAATGGAAATAAAGCAAAACTAAACCTCCCTTCCCCCACAGGTAATAGCTGAATAGACTACAGTGTCAGAAGATGGTTTCTTGGTCTAAGATCTAGCAATTGTTCCTGAAATATACACTGGCACCTTGTCATACCACAGAGAGATTCTGTCCTTCAGCCCCAGTGACAGGGCCACCAGTTTTGCCCATTCTTTTTTCCTAGCACACAGGTCTAATTATCTCACAAGTCATAGACAGCAGCTTTCCCTGAAATACAGTAAGTGACACTTACTGAAACTTTTCACAAGAGAAGGTTCCACATAGTGCATACAAAAGAAAAACGTGTCACTACAGAGAGGAACCAGAGTGCCTTTAAATCTTTATTAAAATGGACAGTGAACTGTTCCATGTGCCTCAAAGCTTCGCACACTCCCCATCCTAAACAGATCAAGAACATTTGATATCTTTGCAATCAGAGCCCAGCCTCTTCCACCAAACACCTTTCCCTATAGATACTAGCTCTGCAGAGAAAGCAGCTGGGCCCATCTACTTGCCTACATGAGCTGTTCAAAATATACCACATCTACCTTAAAACTTTCACAAATTCATGCAACATTTGCAAATGTTTCACTCCTCACCTTGAACCTCCCATTTCTGATGACAATGAAGAGACATCTCAATAGTCTCTTAAACCTTTTCCTCTAAGCATCAAAGAAATTTGTCTACGTGAAATGATCTGAGCAGTATAAGATGTCTGTTATCATATGAGTGATACCCAGAGAGTATAAATGCTTTTAAGCCACAGATCATATGTGAATACAAATATTTCTGTCTGCCAAAATGTGATAGGAAATTTAATAGTTCCCCTTGACCCAGATTTAATGACAAATTAAATACTCAGCTTCCACTAGTCCTATTATCAGGAGTTGTGATAAGTTGCAAAAATTACCCGAAAAGCATGCTCACTTTTTTTAAGTCTTTGTTTACAAATCAGTTTAATTTTTTTTTTTTTTCAGTCTGAGATCCACAAAAGCAAAATTCTTCTCATAAATAGCTTTTGGACCTTTTCTACAGCTGTGGTACACCTCTCTCCATTCACTGGATGGTTGGCACACTCAGGACAAGATTGTGTTGCAGTGGTTTCATTCTATGCAATGCTTTATAGACTACACACAGAATCACAGAATCACAGAATGGTAGGGGTTGGAAGGGACCTCTGTGGGTCATCTAGTCCAACCCTCCTGCCGAAGCAGGGTCACCTACACATCTGATAACTTTTAAACAGACAATATGCTTTTAAATTTAATGAAACAGAGGTATTTTAATTGCACTAGTATAATAAATGTAAAATTATTCCTGATCTGTAGAATCTGTGAAAACTTCAAAATAGTTTCCCAGCGTTTAAAGTTTTGCACTGTACCTTCCAGAAACATTTCTATCAACAGTTCAAAACATAAATTAAAGATGCAAAATAGAAGTTTTATGATCTGCTTTCTATTTCAGCCATACTCATGGTATAAGAGTAGAGCAGAATTTTTTATGTGATGGCTTAGCAAATAACTAGTGATTTACCACAGTCCATCATGAGTAGCATTTTATTTTAAAGTAATTACTACACAAGTTCAACATTTTAAAGAATAATGTCGATGACTATTTTTCATTTTTAACATCACTACATCTGGATGAGACCTTTTTCTCAACTTGCAGAAATTTCGTTGTAAAATCTTATCAGCTGTTATTACTGGACTTAATCCTGGAAGTATTATATGGTTATCTTTACACTTTTCCAGTTTTTAAAATAAAACACTACTGTAATTCACCACTTTGTACCTCGGGAGAGATAACAGTCTACAGAGTTTGCCACTAATGTGGCAAATTATTGCAACTTGCTTACTTTCAGTCATGCATCCACATTCTCTGTGTGCTCACTGACTTGGATTTAAAAGAAAAAAGTCACTTATCCCCAATATTACATCAATAAGTCACAGTAGTTTCATAGTTTTCAATCGTTTCTAACCATGCTCGATTTCTGACCACCAACTGAATCCATACAAATAATGCATACAAAGTGTCAAACTCAGTAGATATACAAATCAATCGACAACCTAAACAAGCAGTCCTGCAATTATTGGTTTTGGCTTATTTTATCTCCCATGTATAAGGCTGACAAAAATATTTGAACAATGCTACCTTCAACTTAAAATCTATGAGAGACTCAACATAACCAATATTGCTTAGGCTGTTAAAACTACGAGCTGATTGACACACAGACCATATTTGAATTATGATATTTTGACATCTTGAAAATAATAATAAAAACCATATAAAGTCTATATAATAAACATCAGCCACAAAAAACATAACAAAGTTTAAAGACCAGTAAATGTGACTCATGTTCTCAAATAATTTCCTAGCCTTTATTGCCACAGACAGTGGAGTCAATAATGAAAAAAGAAATGCATAATACACGTTTGTGTAACTTTAGCTTTTTACAGTTACAGCTACTTGGGTTATTGCAACAAGAATCCTGATTCTGTAGTTCAGAAACTTTAAAAACCCAGACAGGCAAAGCTCAGAATGTGTATTTTATCTGTCTACTCAACCAACAAAGCAGACAGAATAACCTAAGGTCTATACATCCAATTAATGTCCTTGGGCAGCACGATTCAGCGCTCAGCAAAACTTTGAATGAAAACACGCTTGCTAGATTAGCTAGATTGTAAATCAGATTGTTAGTGTGTTGCCCATTCTTTGTGGCCTCTTTCTTAAAATCTCATTTCGTAGCTGTACACTATAAGCCAGTCCAAGCTTTCAATAAAAAATACAAAATTAAAACAAAAAATAAAAAGTAACCTTTCTCACCACAAATAAATCTCAGAAATGTGATCTCATACACACCTCAGTTACAAACGTCAGACAAATCAATATAATTTATATGTATAACATTCACAGAAAGATTCATGGACTTTTCAATACTGAATGTTAGCAGTGTTCCATGTATGTCGTAATTTACACTGCTGAGCTCTAAATAAGTAACATTGTGTCATACAACAAGCTCCAACCTTCTTCACAATCCCTATATGGTACAACAATAGTAAAAGAATGATACTCACGTGGAAAATCCTTGGGATGTGTTTTTTCTGACCAGTTTCCATAAAAAGTTAGCCTGTATTTGGCAGTTCCACAGGCACAGCAATCTAAAATAGGTTTGTCAGTCACACCTTCTGAGGCTGAGTCTGAAAAAGCAGCAGAGTACCCACAGAAAATGGTTACAACTCTAAATCAACAGATTACAGCAAAGTTGCCATACTAAATACTCCAGTAAATAAACCTAAGTTAAACACATTTTTTTGTTGTTTAAGTTGGGCTACACTAAACTAGAATCCTGAAATACCTGGATCATATTTATAAGTGGATGTAATGGCTTAAATCTACATTTTTAAGTAAGAAGGTGCTACTATTTCAGTCATCTTCAGATTCAAAATGCATTTGTTTCTGATTTTTATCTGACATGGACCTCAAAACAAAATAGGCTTGAAAATTCTGGACAGCCAAAGCATATAAATTCTCCAGTGGGATGCAATAACGAAGTGCAATACTTAGTCTTAGGCAAGGATGAAATAGCCAAGGATTCAATAAACTGAGTGCCCGGGAGGCAAACGGGCTTCACACGAAGACCAGGTAAAAAGTTGCAAGTATCACATATAGGAGAAGGCAAGGAAGATTGAATGAGGAACAGTGTACGTGATAAGGAAGAACATAATTGAATGGAAGATCCCAAATCTGAACACAGATGAAACTGTTCAAGGCCTCAAAATTTAAATTTGATATAATAAATTAAAAGAAATATGTAGAACATGATAAGGAGATAAGAAAGATGTTTTACTTTACCTTACCTTGTTCACAAATTTTTTTGGTGAGAGAACCCTCATCTTGAAAATAAATTATGCGCTTCTGCACAATACTGGCTCTATAAAGGGGAAAAAAAAAAGGTTTTAAATACATTTATTCCATAAAGGAAGAAGATAATGCATGATAAAGTAGCAAAAGAACAGAACTAGTCTGTTAAGACCTAGGCATATTTCCCCTCTTCTGACAATACATGTACACAACACGGGACTACACATAGAGTATTTTTATTTCAACTTGCACTTGAGTTTCGTCATGTTTTAGAGAAAATTAGAATGTTATTACCTCTAGAGAAGTGATCATAGTCATATGGTGAAGATCTGTACTCTGGAAACGCATGACAATCAACTGAATATTCAATATTTCAATCAAATCTTATATTAAAATACTGAAATTATATTTAATTTCAGAAAAATAGCACAGCTAAAGCAAGCAGCTGCTGTAGGAAATTACACGGCATTCTGAAGAGACAAATACTTCAATATATGACAGCAATTCAGTGCAAATATCATGTAAAATAGAAGTTAGAAAAAGACCTAGCATAAGCTAAAGTCTTTAAAAACAATTCAAAGGTTCCAAAAGAAAAGCCACTTTAAAATTCATTAAATTTAGAATATTTTATTAAGGCTTATAGTTCAAACAAAATGTAAGTTTATAAGCCTTAGTCTGGGGCAAGGAGGGGGAGGGCAGGGAGGTTGAATCTGAAAATGATAAGGGGAAAACCAGAGTTACTGTGCAACTTTATTTTTTAGAGCTGGAATTGTACTGCTGAAATGTAGCTAATTTTTAGCCTCCCATCTGAGAGACCATAATCTGCATCAAAGATCTGTAAGTCAGCAAAGCACCAAGGTCAAGTTCTTCTTGCAGATTGGTATTATAACCATCATCTTGTAAATGTCAAAAACTATAATAAACTGGAAAGTATGTTCAAATGGCTCAGGTGATCCCTTCCAGTCCTAAATAAACTTAACTAGCTTTGTTGACCACTTTTTAACTATAAAAATTTCATTCACATGTAAACTTTATCTTCTTTTTATAAGTGTCTACAATAGGGACAAATACGAGCCTGCAGCACATACCAGAAAGTGAATGAAACCTAGAGTTAGCTAAATCTGTCTTTTACTCATACAAGAACTGTTATGGCACAATGTAAATGCTGCCAGAAAAGACTGACCAAGTATGTGAGAAGCAGAATGAAAGCTTTCTGAGAAAACTTTTTCAAGGTTTCTAACAAAAAATAAGGGGGAAAAATAAAACAAAGAAAACCACCCAAACAACTATTAGCAAGAATATGAGCCCAATGGCCATCCTGTGACAGTGGCATTCTATGCTAGTTTTTCCAGACTTCGCATTCAAAACCAAAGACAATTTCAAAGACTTCTTGGATGCTACTCTGCAATTGAGAAGCAATACTTTCACACAGACTCAATGAAACACCTACAATTTTTGATACACAATCAATCATGGTTCTTCAAACTGTACCATAAAACTGGAAAACAGTCATGCAGGACGATTAATAAAATGTAAAGTGGCAGCAACCTAAGCTGAAATGTACATGCATCATCACAACTCATATATTGTCAAGACACTTCATCTTGTTATACACTGGCCAATTACCAGCAGCCATCTTCCAGGATTGATACTAGAGCAATAGCATCTTCATTGACGTAGTTGGGGGTGGAATGCAACCTCAACAAGTTTGCAGATCATACTAAATTGGGGAAGCAGTTGACATGCCAGAGGGTAAAGCTACTAAATAGTAGACAAGCAGATTGCAACAGATGAGAAATGGGTTGGCATGAACCCCACGAAATGTCAGTCTTGCACATAGGATACAATAATGCAGTTACAGCAGTACAGTACAGGGCAACTGCTAGCCAGAGAGCAAGTTGGCAGAAAAAGCCTTGGGGGTCCTGGTGGACAAGCTGACCATGAGCCAGAAGTGCACCTTTGCAGCCAAGGCAACCACCAGCCTGCTGCGTGGTTGCAGCAAAAGCACAGCAAGCCAGTCAAGAAACATGATTTCTCCAGTTGGTACTTGTGAGATCACATCTGGATTATTACAGCCAGTTTTGGGTTGCCCAGCTGAAGAAAGACATTGCATTACTAGAGAAAGTCCAGTGAAGGGCCACCAATATGATTAGGGGAATGGAGCCCATGATGTCTGAGGAGAGGCTGAGAGAACTGAGTTCACTCAGTCTAAAGAAGAAGATGCAAAGGAAGGATCTTACTGCTTGTTGTCTTCAACAGCCTATTGGAAAGATACAGAAGAGGTAGAGCCAAATGTTTCTGAGAAGTGCATGGTGGTACAATGCAAGGCAACAGGCAAGTGAGGACGCAATAAATGCCACGCAGATACAAGGAAAACCTTTCTCAGCACAAGGATGTTCTAAGTGATCGAACACTGGAACAGGCTGCCTAGGCATGTTGTGCAACCTCCATCCCTGGAGACATTCAAAACTTGATCAGACACATCCCTGAGCAACCTCCTCAATCCACCTGATGTAACTACACCTACTTCAATCAAGCAGGTGGACTAACTGACTTCCAGAGGTCGCTTCCAACCTAAATTATTCTATGATCCTGTGCCTTAAATATAATTTTAAAGAACAGGTTTTCCAAAGCTTACTCAAAACAAAATAAACCTCAAAACAAAACACCACACTTGGAAAATCCAAACAAACAAGAAATCAGTTGCTTGATAAAGGAGCTCCCAAATACGCAGATAACAAAGATATTATGAGTATTTAATTTCAGAAGCTATTATTTTAGAAATGAAATGTAAAAAGATTGTGTGAAGCCTGAAGTGTACTTATATTATTCTTTTTGCTGCAGTTAGCTTGTCACTGTGAAATGTCAAGGGAACAGTTCCTTTTCTAACAACAAAAGCTTCACAGCTTTCTGAGTCATTGTCTCTTCAGCTGTGTTTAAAATTATATATGGAGCAAATAATCTAAAAGGGAGTTATGTTACTGATTCAAAGTGGAACAAGATTGATATATCAGATGGCTGCATAAATACCGGAAAGCAGGTACACAACTTCACAAATACACAGACAGAAACAATATTAATTTAAATTTTAAAATATTCATAGTTTCAATGATCAGCTTCTAGATTGAAGACAGACCAAAGTATCTGATCAGTGTATTTGCCTAGTTTCTATCACTATCTTTTGTTCCACCCCCCCCCCTCCTTTTTTTTTTTGATGTTTTATTTCTCTACAAAGTTCTGATTTGGACTAAAGATTCTTTCCTTCGGTATTGAGGCTTACAAAAATAGCTTAAAAATGGAAAGGCTAACTTGTACAGAGAGGCAAGAAAGCTCTTAAGAATTTACACAAGGTACACATCTGCTTAGTCTGCACAAATCCTTCCTGCCATTTCCAACCTCCAGTGCTGTCTGAACTTTATGTGAAGGGGAGATCCGATTGCTTTTCCCTACACATTAGCAGATTTAAGTGGATCTTTAACTGACTATTTCTCTCTTTGACTGTCAACATACCATGGAATAAAAAAGAAAAAGGAAAAAAATATGACTTCAAAAATCTGTTTATTTCCTATTATCTTCAAAGTGATGCTTCTGGATTTGTGTTAAAGGTTTTCCATCACCAGACTAAGGAGCAAAACCTTATGTTACAGACATATATACACCTAGTAGCACCTGTTTTTATTTTTAAAAACCTCCTAAAATTGTTACTTTTTATTTCTGTTTTGTAGTTCTCTCAGCAAAATCAAGGAATATGTGGTAACTTCTGTAATATTTGTTCTGGCAATACTACTTCAGCACTTTGTAGGTTGGATACAAGCAGGTCAGAGTCTCAGCCTGGTCAGACCACACCTGAGCATGAGGGGAGTGAGACCTTCCCTGAAAGGTTTCTCTGGAAATGGAAGTTCCCTTTCCACAACTGTTCCACAATGATTGCACCATCCTGCTGTGAAAACTCTACTAAAGTCACGTAAATTGCATTGGGGATATTTAACAAACAGGAAACGTCATAAATTATAAAAATTCAGAGCAGCCTGAGGAACGCTTCAAGTCATACCAGAAACAGTTGGGTTTGGGTTTGGTGTTTTTTTTCTTTCTTTCTTCCATGGAAACAGCTTTAGATCACCTTCCTTACTCTTTTTGTCAAATCCTAACATCAACAGAAATATTCTTATTTTAAATTGCCTCTGTGGGTGTAATGATGTGACAAAAGAAGGAAGAGGATGTATAAGAATTGTTCCTATAATATTTTTTAAGCTTACATCAAAACCATTAAATACAATATTAGAGTTACGCTTTAATAAAAGAGGTTTTGCCAGAGCTGGTGAGGATACCCTAAGTTTCACATGGATATTGAGAAATAATCATAAACTATTGGGCTGCAGGTAAGAAACTTTTTCTGCTCTATATTACTTACGAGTTAACCTTACCTTGCCCTTCCAGCCATAAACATTATTTTCCTTAATTATTCCATGCCTTGCTAATTTAATTACACTATTACAAGTTGTTTCCCACCCCAGAAAATTATCAGGAACAATAATAATTAACATGATGTCAATCTTTTTTGCTTTTTTGATTTTGTTGTCTTTTGGAGATAAAGAATTTCTAAATGTACCATTTATCTTCTCACTAGAAAGTGAGGTGAAAACCATATATTTACACCTGCTGTAATTTTCTTCATGCCAGTGGATTTCATAACTTTAATGCATTATTTAGGACGTTCTTGGTTTATTTCCTTCTGTGTTGTCCTAGAAAAAAACAAACCTACATTTCTGTCAAACACTTACAAGGTCAGGAAATGTGCAAACTCCTAGAAGTTTACCAATAACATTTACTTCTCTTTCTAATATTTAAGGGGAACTTTTATTAAAAATAAATTAAAATTCCTCTAAAAGCATATACAACTCTTTAGCCATTAGATGCCCAGCAATTTTTATACTGGTAGGATATTTGACAACTACATTCTTTAAAATAATTTTCAACTAGGAAACTGCACTCAGTCTCACCAAAGAACAATCTCCATCTACACCAGAATCTATTTTTGTCATCAGCAGTCATTGGCAAGGGTCAGTTCTGGAGTAACATTTTTTCTTTCTTGATGCCTAACATAGGAACTAACACAGATGGTGCATTTTTTGTTGTCATTTTGTTGGGTTTGTTCACTTGTTTGTTTTTAAGTACGTTGTTAACACGGTTTGAGCGAAAAAAAACAGATGATATTTGATGTTGGATAAAACAAAGTAATATTAATGTGAAGTTTATGAATGTTGCCGTAATTCAACATTTAAATTTATTAATGTTGCTGTAATTCAACATTTAGTTCCCCGCACAGGTTGAGTACCTTTTCTCTAATAGATTAGTCAGATAAGAAACAATAAAAACTGCTCACTTCTAAAAAATTCAGTGCATATATATACAACAGAATATCCTTCTTCAGTTTTATTTTTCAACATTTCACCCATACTACCAAAAAAGTTCACTGACAAAAGCCCTACAGCAAGAGCAAAGTACTCTAAACTTGTCTTACAAATTTGCTCTAACTTCAGAATCCTTTTGGTTGTCCTTTACATCATACTTGGGTCTACCATCACACGCATACATGGGAGCTCACTGACTTCAGGACTGATTTGGCCGTCATATATAATACAAGAAAAAGCTTTAAGGAAAAACACAATTATATATGCTGCTATCTTGTATTTGTCCTCAGAAAAGCTCTCTGTTCTTTGCTTGAATGGCCACAAGACATAAATATTAAATATTAATTATATTAAATATTAAATCTAAAATCAAATGAGTTTGTCTAGAACTCTTGAGAAAATTTCACATTGCTTAAAGTCCATTGCTATTTGTAGGCTCTATCTTCACTAGGTATTTTGCTAGCCACCATTTTTTGTGGCAAATAGCATCTCCTTGAGCTGCAAAACTAAGTATTATAAATTACACTGTAAAGAAAAGTCAGAAAAGATTGGATAGGATTAGATGGTTGGAGGATATATTTGTTTTGTTATTCTAAATACCGTTTTTGTATAGCAGATGGAAACAATCTATCAAAGGTGGGAGTATAGTTTTTCTGAAGCTAGTGAGCCCAAAGTTGTATTACCTGATAGCTATACTCATTGAGCTAACTTGTGATAAGAACTGATGTAAAGGACTTGCATATTAACGAACAAATCCTAAAATCAAAATGAAAAAATAAAACAAAAAATAAAACTTATCAAGCATTGTTTTATTTCTGCTTAAAAGGCGTATGCAACCTGTATGACACTCACCCACTTGCACAGGGAACTCAAAGACTTGATTCCTCTGGGTGTTCAAGAGAAGCAAGAAATGAAAGAGGCAACCATGCCCCCGTTTTCAGTCTGTAGCCTGCTTTACCTGCTATGCCAGGACATGGCAGAAAACACATCCCACAGGAAAAGGCCACATTTCAAATCCTCCCACTTGTGCTACTCTTCACCAGTCCTCAAGTTCCTTAGTGTCACTACTTGGCCTGTGCTGATTTTGCCATTATTGCACAGCAAGCGTGGACAGCCGTAACACAGTAAGCAGCATATTTACCTTTTTACAGTATTTCTTTCAATCTTTATATCCTACACATATTCCTCTCCCCTCTTAAGCCACCTTCCCTGGCTCCAGTTGGGTGGATAAAGTTGGGGGGGGGGGGCTGGGTTATATTAAAAAAGCAAAAAAAGTTAAACATCATCATGAGTGCCCAGTTAAGGAAGCTTGAAAAAATTCCCCAAAACTTCAGAAACGTAGTTCTAAATCTTTAATATTCTTAGGGAATTCAGGGAGGAAGGAAGAGAATTAGTAGACAAAACCAAATGTACCAGAGCTGTCATTCTCCAACTTTTGTTTTGGAAGAGGTGTCAACTAGCAATATACGAAGTTATAACTTAATGAGTAAATTATTTGCTTGTGCAGACAAAAATTGTATGTCAAGAGCAACATCCTAACAAGGTCCACCCACTTTAAAATACTGACTATTGAGTATTTAGTAGCAGGAATCCAAATTGGAATAAAGTATTTGATGTTTTCAAATCCAGAAAAATCTTCACCTCATTTCAGTTGACAGGAGCCTGGAGGTTAAAGAGCCACAATAGGTGACAGAACAAATTAGCACTCACTGAAATTAAGCTAACTTGATTTGCTGTTAAAATGCTAAATATTACTTCTTAAAAGAGACCTTAATATTATGAATGTATTTGCCTAAGGAAGTTTAATTTTGATGCAGTAACTTTAGTACTTGAGATTAAGTCTGACACCACAAATTCATTGGACCTGTATCTGGAACCATGAAGAAGAAATTTGCATTTTCCTTAGTGCAGCTGAGACACAATTTTCACCTTTCAAGAGTTAATACCTATATCAACTGAATCTCTTCTACCTGGGCTTTTCTAAGAGCTTTTGCTGACAGTTGAGTCTGCAGCCTACTTAACATTCAGACAGCTAATGCCAGGAGATACTGGTTGTTTATGCTGAAAGATATGAGTGCAGAGAAATGAAAAAAAAGAATGAACCAATAAAGATAAAAGGGTTGAGATTTGTAACTTTTCCACTTTCCTCATTCTGAAGGGACAGTATATAGGAAGAAGGCACATTCAAATTGCATTTGAGAAATAGCTGAAAGGCCACGCTGCTCATGCAACGTATGCTTATCAAAGCATGATCAAATCAATCCATACAATTATTCTACGTCCTTAGAGAGATTTTCACCAAGCTTCTCTTACTCTTTGTCCAACATCTGCTGCAACAAGTTTGTGGCTGAGGACAGTGTTAGGGTATTCTCTAGTTCATGCCATTGTTCTGGTTGCAAAAATTAGTTGCAGTAAGGATTTGTAGCAAATATTGTTGCAAAACTTTTATACATAGATTTTTGGAGAATGAAATGGCAGGGAATCTGTACAGCAGGGTTTTCACTCTTCCTGCTTCAGCCCTAAAAATGCCAAATTCAATACAACCTTCCTATGTCTGATTAGCTGCCACACCAGTAACACTGGTAGCAGTTTTGCTACAACAGATCAAAAAACCAAGCTGGCCCCAGTAACCTATGAATACATAAAAATAGCAATACCAGAGCTGTGGTCTTCAGTATATGTTTGGGAATGCTTACCAACTGCTTGGACAACACAAAAATGGAATACTTGCATGTACTGCCCCTATCACGATGCAAATAAGATGTCTCCTTTAAAGTATACTCTGCCAGGATCATTGACAGGAAACACAGAGCTTCCAATACTTATATTGCTCTGTGAACATTAATATTAATGAACCACAGATTAGCCTCAGAAACTTTCAGTAACCTGATCTCTTTTATTGTGCCCTAATCAACCTGGTACCAGGTCAATGCCAAATCATTCACAAACAACACCTACACATGGGATTGAGGAAGATTTTGAAGGATTTCAGTACAAAGTTACAGCACAAATCACCTTTGGTTCACTGGTGGAATTTCAAAGTATGTTGATGGAAATGGTGTCCAGGACCCGAATAGGACAACATACAAGGAACACTAAGGAGGTCAGCCCAGCAAACAGACTACAGTAATCCCTGAAGTTTGAAGATAACAAAAGGCTGAGTTGGTTGTGATTTTACCTGATTCAGATTGTGTGAAGGCAACAGGATATTGAATGTTTGACCAGGTTAGAAAAAGGTAAAGGCTGGGCGACAGAGCTATTATTGAATAAGGATTGTTGCAGAAGAGATTTATAAGCACGGGAATTGCCATAGGGATTAGTTGTGAATTAGGCATCTAAAGGCTCAGAGGAACCAGAATCAGGAAGCTGAACAGGATGATAAGGTAGATTCAGCATCTAAAGCAGCTGACGTCCTGGGACATAGGAAGTAAACAATAACAGCTGTTACTAGAGCACAGTGGAAACAAAAGGATCAAGAAACTAAATGAAGAAAAAAGAATTGCTAAACACACTACATAAAAATCAGAAAAATATTCTTAGGGTTAAGGAAATAGCAATGCTGAAAGGTACAGAAATAGGGGTTAGGAAATAGATCAAAACTTGTCTGAGAGATACTCAAGAAGGGCAAGAACAAAGTCTAGGCGTATCTGCTGCAGCAGTGGGTTGTCCGACTGCGGATATGATTACATAGATATAGATTAGCTCCTCAAAACAGTCTGGGACAAAGAAACTCCTTAGAAGTGACCGGTTCCTTCTGAATGTGGTTTGTATTGAAGCCTTTTCTATAAAACAACACATGGCAGCAGGGAGAGGGAAAAAACCCAACAGTATCAAGAAGCCTTTTGCCTCTGTGGGGATCCTGAAGTCTTGTTGACCCAGATAAAAGTCTTCATTTCATGGAGGAAGTGATTACAACTATGCTTAAAGGATCAGGGATTAAGCAAAAGCTACACAGTCCGTATCTCCCTCAATCATCAGGACAAGGAAAGCACATGAAGAGAGATATTAAAGGAGCATTGTGAATAGTAGTTAAGTAGTAATGAAAAGGATTAAGATGATAAATTACCTTTTATATTAACAGCTCTGAGAAGTAGGCATAGACTAGCAACTGGAATCCAGCCCTGCCAAGTTTTATTTGGAACAAAAGTGCAGTTAATTAGATTCTTAACTTCATTAGAAAGTCTGAGAGGGAGACATTTTAATGTGGATAACTGAGATGCACAAAGTGCAATTAGAGATATGGAAGGAAACAGAGCAAGGAAGGTATCAAGCCCTGTAAAGACAAGTAGGGGTGATCCTTCAGATGTATGGGAAATAGGTGGATTGATTATGTTTGAGACTGACAGCCAAGCAGTGCAATTTAAACTTTTCCAATAGTTGGTTTAGATTTCAAAACTGAAGCAACAAGGAAAACAAATCTCCTGATCTTCAAGACAAAAACATAAGGTGTACTTATTTGACTTTGCTCTTAACAGCAGTCATCACTTGCTCCCACCAAACACACAGAAAGAGTAAAAATACATGCTTTGAAAATTTAAGACGTACAATTACCAGATACATTGATGTTGAGGGTGTTTTGAAAACCTACGTGCCCTGCAAATTTATGCTGCTGTTGATTGTGAGATGACACTCTAGTAAGAACCGACCAACCTTCTATTGAAATCAATTATCAACTTCAGTTTCACTTAATTAGAAGAGAATCACAGCCTGAATTTCTTCTCATGCATGAGTAGCCACTGGAAAACTAGAAAATTACAAAGACAGCACTTAAAATTTTACTCTTGCTGAGCCAAATTGCTTTCCAATAAAAACAATGCAGAAAACTCATATCCCAGTATCTGTAAAATTCGTCTCCTTTTCATAAGTTTAGCTTTATTTTATTTACTTGCCTGAACGTAGTTGGTACTTTGCGAGTAGAACTATGTGCTGCAGAAATACACACTATTGCTATAAAACTGGCAAGAACGAAGAGTGTTTCTTCACTGTACTGAAGACAATAATTTACTCAGAGAAATTCGATAAATGTCTGTTCATTAGTATTTTTTATCTAAAGTAACTCTGATGAACAAGAGAATTTCTTTACGAACAGTCATGAAATGGTGGTACCTCAATACATGGCATCAACTTCACAGTGTGGAACATTTTTCTGTTTCGTATGCGAGTTCCTTGTCTCATCATATATTTAATACAGCAAACAACTGCAAGGCAATGGCAGCATGAGAGAGCACACCTTTTTTTACGTACAGAATGAGCGTATATTCCATTTTCAGAGAACTCTACAGGAAGAGACATTATGATAGGTAATCTGTAGAACTTAAATGAGTTGTTGGTACATAGCAAGGGTATCACCAGGCTACCTACACGGTCTGTGCAGTGAACGAGTGTCAAGTTCATTATCCTCCTAATGAACAGCTGATTCCTTCTCCAGACACAGGCCCCTATGTCTGCAATTCCATTCTTTCTGCAGCAAATGAAAATCCAGAAACCATTAAAAAAAATAATATCAAGTGCACTTTCTGGTGCATTGCAAGACTTTAAACTAAATTCTGCTGAAGCAGTGAATTGACTGAGCAACAAATCCATTGCTTCACAAAAACAGTGCAAAAAGCACTCAGACTGCTGCTGTTCAGACACCAAAGATACTTAATGCATATCTAATGAAGCAGAAAAGGCAGAAAAAGTGGATACTTAATTGCTGCAAGGGAAAGAAAAGAATAGTCCAGCCAATTGTTGATTGAATTTAATATTTCAATCTTTTCACAAATCCCTTAAAAAAATTGTCAAACCAGATAAGTAGAAAGACAACAAGAATCAATTCAAGGATCAGCTTACATGAAGAACAATTCCTTTTTCTACGTGTTTTTTTCCTTTCATAATTTCTAAAGAACTGCAATAATACATGTAGCTGGTCCTTTAAGCAAACTAATCAGGATTGATTTTGCAGTGCTTCATATGAAAAAAAGAATCAAGAGAAGTGTAGTGTTCAGGTTCTGAGACCCTTATCTATATATTACCCTTACAGAGTCTCCAGTTAATATATTTAAATCCACATGAAAGTTTAAATACTATTCAATATAAGTAAAGATGGCAGAATCTGACACTTTGTTAATTCAGCCATTTGACTTTCATACTGAAATATAGCTGTGCTTGAAATTTTAGCTGTCAAATATGCTATGCAGAGCTGTTCCAGGTCTTTGTGGGCATGCAGACAGTTCAGCACATATTGAACTCAGAATGCTAGAAAAATTTTGCTAACGTAGAAAATTTCATACAAAGCGGCACACCCAGTATTCTTTCTTAAATTTGACTATAGGTTTACTTATACACCCCCATAGAAACACAGTCTTGAAATACCTGAACAGATTCTATTACAAAGGAGCAAATGACCACTAAGATGTGCCATCTTCATGACTAATTTAAACTAGACTTTGTAACATCTAAGAATTGCCAAAGTGTTTTAGGATTGAGACCATACACTGCTAATTTCATCTCTCTTGTCTGAGTCTATAGATACTTTGAGTAACAGAAGATCTTGCCAAGATATTCTAACAGGACATTTTATTAAAGCCTTCTAGTCACTGGGCACATACTGGATAAAATCATTGGTTACTAAAATTAAAAACTAACCCCATTATGTTACTTAGCTTTTTCATTATCTCATTTCATCATTACTGGACCCAATTTGCCCTTCACTTTCAATAATGTGAAATGAGAATACTATGAGACCACAGAAAACAACACTATGTTTGTGCGAGCGTGGCCCACTGGTACACTTGTTTCAATATAGAGAAAAAAATCTCCTTATCTGTAGACTGTAGAAATAGTATGACATTTTGATTCATAAATAAAATACATATTTTTAAAATGTAGTATACTACATTAAAATAATGCCTTCAGTTCCTGGAATAAGACAAATAATTTCCTTAACATGAATTACCATGCATTGAGAAAGCTTAAATTCAGTTCAAGTGGTTATAAAAAGAAAAGTGATTTAAAATATTCAGTAATAAAAAATGAAAACACTTTTGAAGTCATCAATAGTGATTGTGCTTTACGTTTTGAGAGGAAATCAAATTATGACTATCATGATTATTTCTACTCCTTTCCTCTTTGTTTCCCCTCAAAAACTGACAATGGCATTGAAGTCAAATTAAACATCTGTTTGTAAAATAAACTGGAGTGCTACTGACAGCTGCTGCCAAATGGAAAATGTTCTACAGCTGTCAGGCTCCTAAATTAACAATGATTTTCATTTACAAACCACAAACAACAAGAAAATTGTGGAGTCTTTTTTTTTTCATCCCACTACTTAAAATTTATGAAAATACAGACTCTGCTAGAGACTTAGCCAGAAAGAAATCAGAGTTTACTGTTTTATTTCCCCACTTACTGGGAGCAAAATTCAGACAAAATCAGATTTCAGTGCAAGAAACTTCAGGGAACTTCCATCCTTACATGTCTTAAGTTCTTTTGCATTTCCTTTCCAGGATGTGCAAATAAGGTGTAATAATTCTTTGAGGATGTATCTTTCTCCAACACAAATTTGTCAATATTGAATAAAAACATTGTCTTCATTTTTCATACATCTTTTCAGATTCATAAATACTCAGATACATCAAGCTAGCAGATTTTTCATAATTTTTTTTAAAATGCATACATATTAATCACATCAGAATTAGATAGCAGGATTTTTTAGTCACCAACATTCATATGTTTAAAACAAATTCATTTGCTTTTTCATATGTTTAGAACTCAGCTGGAACTCACTGAAGTTTCAAGTTCAGTGCCATTAGGCATACTTTGATATTTTCATTAATAACTTGAATGATGGAACAGAGAACAAGTTACTGACTGCTGACTGCAGAATGTATCAAGCTGCAGTTGCTTAAAATGCAAAATAGTTCATAAATCTGAGGCATAATGTTAAACACAAAGTCCTAGTGTTAGATAAGAGTAATTATTTGCACAAAGACAGAAAGGAAAAAGTTGATGGGAGAAGTATTTGATAGCAGGATGAAGGAAGTCTAGTGGGATCATGAGACGAACATAAGTAAATGTTATTCTTTTTATGAAAAACAGCAAACACCACAGTGGAAGCACTTTCTCTAAGACCGTGTAACAGCAAACAGCACAGTGGAAACACATTCTCTAAGACCGTGTGGAGTCACGTAAGGCATCTGTAGAATTGCAATGACCAGTTTTGGGCACCATACTTCAAGGGTATGGATCATTTGGAGAAAGTTCAGACAAGACTAATGAGAACAACTGGATATCTAGAAGGGGAAAAAGATTGAAGGAGCTGGGGTTGAGTAGCCTAGAGAAAAGAATTACAGAATCACAGAAAGAAGACTGAAGGAAGGCCTGGGTTGAAAGAAGGGTAACTGCACTTGAGAATAGGGATCATCATTTTAGGAAAACAGTGGCAATGACGGGCAAGTATTAGCACCACTTCCTTATGGGGACTGCCAAGGCTCCACCTTTAAGAAGAGCAGAAATGGACAGTGGCAACCCAATCACAGTTCATCCTATTGTCATGCTGTTGTATGTACAGTAAAAGACTTGGGTATTTCACCAAAGTCCCTTCTAACGCCACTTGCTTTGGCTTCAGTATTTATCTTAAAGTTTTGGACCAGAAAGTAGAATTACTAGAAAGCACTATACCTGGCTTGCTACTTCATATGATTTTTCCGAGCGCACAATTTAAAGACGTAGTAAGTATCTTTAGAACAGTGTTGAGAATCTAGAAGGACCAAGAAATTCCGCATGTATAATTGTTAAGAAATAAAAATGAAAGATTATATATTTGCTGAGTATAAAGCGAGAATACAATTGACTTCTGATCAGTTCTGTTTGAGTTTGTGTCAACTCTTAACCTTAACGATTAATCTTAATCAAAGAATTTCCCCAGAAAGTCTAGAGAAAACACAATGATGATCAAAAAGAGAAAAGATATCAGTGTCTTATCATAAAATATTATGTACTTTTCTAGTGCCTGCATTCCTACCCCACTACGTATCAAAGGACACAATATTTTATATTTGAAAAATATCTTATTTTACAAAAATACAAGTATTCATGCAAAATAATAACCATATAGACCAATGAGAGTAATTTCACGTTACTTCCATTTACCACAAAGTGTACCATAACACTGATTTTTTTTCTTTTTTAATATGCAATTATCAGGTATTTTCAAGGTACAGTGTGAAATAGTTAAAAATATTATCTTTCATAACTATATTCCCCCTACCACTAGAGGAAAGGCCATCATCCTCTCCTTGCTCTTTTTTTTTTCAATACTGTTTTTCTGTTGCTTTGCACTCCTCAAGGAATAAGTCTTTCAGTAGCAAAACCATTAAGCTGCTTAGCAACACTATGCCTTTGCAAACAAACCAGTATAACTAGGATTATATATATTTTATATATA
>Ga0181612_137805_pt1 | contig 35761 bp, 27 predicted proteins | sample HoacroProtozoa21_FD_119630 | JGI IMG/M metagenome (GOLD analysis project Ga0181612, IMG submission 119630) | Hoatzin crop microbial communities from Cojedes, Venezuel. Combined Assembly of Gp0051906, Gp0051904, Gp0051908
ACGACATCACATCTTCCCATATCATCTTGAAGCATTGCTGATGTTTGCAAATTCTCTGCTGATTAATCAAATGGCTTGGTGCATGCCATGCATCTTGTTCCAAGTCATGCTGAAAATTGGGATTTTGTACAAATTGAAAGCAGCAACTGCCTTACTCCTGTTTTGACATACTTCACTGGAGGCAGAGGATTCCAGAAAGCAGAGATTCCTTGGATTTGAACAGTAGAGCTCAGCATGTTCACTAAATATGGAACTTCTATTTGTTAACAGAAAATAATACTAGCAGGCTAGTGAAATCAGTGGCTGTTGATGGTCTCCGTAGGTGTGTAAGTATGTAAACATACATAGGGAAATAAAAATTACATGCTAACCTTATTATTACACCACAGCACAGGAAAACAATGAACAATTCAGAAAGAACTTATTAATTTTTTTAAAATATACCAAAAAATTAAAGTATCAGAAGAATGTTACATATACTGTTCAGTTGTATATGGTATCTGTGTGACAAAAAGTTGGCGCTCTCCGTCTGAATCGTATTTCTAACAATATTCAATATTCCAGGATTGCCAGAAGCAAAGAATTAATCATTAAGATTCATGGTGACAACAGCAAAGTATTTCATCCTACAGTTGAGTTAAGCACCAGAAATGTGACTGCTGGCAAATAAGCCACTCAAAACACTCCCTCTCTCTGTTGTCTATCTTTTAGGTTTATTCTGAACATAACTGCGGTATCAAGCCACAGAAATGCCAGATGGTTTCAAAATGCTCAGACAAGGTTTCTGCACAGAAGAAGAAATTTCTATCAGGTGATACGTTCCAAAAGCAATACTGCAAAAGCAGTAGTTATCCAGAATACCTGACAGTTGACTGTCTCTGCAAGACCTGAGCCAAAAACCCTCTTACCATTAACAAAATATTTGACTTTACATCTTGACTTTGCTCATTCCTCAAGACCACTTGAATTAAGTGAAAACAGAAGTAGACTTAAATACCAAGAGTATATCCAATACCAAGTGTATCCACTTACCGTGGGCAGCAGGGCATATGGGCTGTCCAACGCCCTGTGAAATAAACACAACCTAACACAGCTAACATGTAAGTATAGCTGCTTCTTAATCTTTGTTTAGAGATGCTGCAGGGCATTATCCAATAAAAGAAAAACAGAACCACTGAACTAACTATAACTAATCCTTTGAATCTCTTCACAAATGCAGCAGAGAAAATTTGATGGAGCAGTATTATGACCAAGGCTTCTGAACATCAGTTAGCCTGTTATTCACTTTGGTGTATAGACTACAGCCAAATTATTACATTCTAAAAATGTGTGCAGACACAAGGTATAACTTTCGTGAGAAAAGTAACATGAGAATAGCTTGCCTATGAAGACATGGGATTTCTAATGTCCAGAGTTTAAGAACACTGGTTAAAAAATAGAATAAAAATAAGAAATTGGCAGGAAGAGATTAGCAAAGACAATTATGGATGATGGTAGACAAAGGGAGCTCTTGAAATCACACCCAACCCTATTTCTAACGATTCTGTGAGATATAAGAGCATTAGAGCTCCCCTGCAGGCAAACTGCACTCAGCGTCAGAGTCAGCAGGAGGGTAAAACAAGACGCCATTGATCACAAGCCCCCAGCCACACAAAGTCAATCTGAGCCCTGCCTACAGATGCTGTGTGGGAGAACATGCTGCTCACATGAGGCCACAGCCTACCGTTCTCCAAGGCACTGTCAGGACTGCTGGACCTTTCATCCTTTAAGAGTTAGCATTTCAAAGTACTCTAAAATTTCTTTAAATTACACTTTGGAAGGACTTTCAATGAAAACTGAAAGTTCTAAATTTCCCATAATCGTTACAACGATGTAAAAATACGATGCTACAATGCAGTGAACACAATCAAAGAAAAAAGAGTGACTATAGCTGTGGTTGATTTCAGCATCTCTCAGAAGCGATTCCCAGTCTCAGCACCAACATAGCCGGAGTGTTAGAACACACATGAACTAATCAGCAATGGTCAAAAGATCGCTATACAGCAACCATTCACTGTTATAGTATGCTGTTCAAAATTCAAATGTTAACCTGTATTTGTCGTGGAAAATGACCAAAACCTAGTTTCAACCCCCAGTAAGTGCTCTGTTCAGTTGGTTCCTCCCTATCAAATTTCCTTCTTAAGGCATTATTACTTTCAAAGACAATGCGCATCAAGGAGAAAGCATCATGAGCTACACAATCTGAAGTGCACTGTCCTTTTTCAGCGTAGTCATAGCAAAATCTCCATGATTTCTTTTACTCAGTTTTCACTCTGAGCTATTCAATGGCACAAAAAGGTGTGGACAAATTACAAAATATGTTAATTTCCAGCTTCTTAGAAGTCAGTGCTCTAACCAGGTACAAAACTGTGTCTCAGATTTAACTCCACATTGAAACATGCAAATACAAGAAACTTCCGTAACTTCTTCGTTCTCAAATTCTAGGTAGGGCAGTAAGACTAGAATTGTATCGCCTCCACTTTCTTATTGCCATAGTGCTGAGGCTGTGAACAGCACTTTCCAAGAACATGGAGAGCATTCAGACGTTATATGTAATAACCTCAAGATGTATTACACCAGGAAGGGGTAAACATTCTTCTGCAGTGGGGTTATGAAGGAATTTCCCCAAAACAGAGGAAAATTAATAAAATGAATAAAAATTTACCTCATCAAGATAATTTCTGACATGCTGCTGGGGGATGAGGACAGCTGTGCAAATTGCATTCCAAACAGGACTTGCATTTGTCAGCACAGATGTATGAAAATGTCTCTCAGTTCTCACTGTAGTGCTGGCAGCTTGGCTAAGTATTGACGCTGTGCCTGAAGCGCTGCTGCTGGTTTTGCGTCCCTTTATGTGTACTACACACACGAGACGCTGGCCACATTGAAAACGGATGCTTTCTGAAGTTGCATTAGAACTACAAAAGAACGAGAAAAGGGCAGCTTCAGAGGCTGCATCAGTGCTCATATGGCTCCCTAGGAATTATGGACAGGAGACCAGGAGGAAACTGTAGGATGCATAATTCCTAAAGATAGAGCTGAGCTTTCAAGATGTATAGCAATTTGATAGTGGATTATACTGGCTTGTAGTGCAATTCTTCCCAGCTATACTGCAGGTATTTTAAGCTGCAACAGGAGAACTTTTATTGTAAAGCAGCTCTCCTAAAACTTGTTCAAAAATTTAGGGTACCTTTTTCTCTCTTTATAGGTAAAATGCAAGAATGACAAGTTCTGTTAAAGGTCTTTATGAAGGAACCATGTCCCTCTCTTTGCTTTAGCTCATATGCGTCACCCTTTGTACCTGGTAGTCATGCTATATTTATCAAAATGTATTTCAAACTATATGAGGTTAGATTATTACTGTGTTTTTCCCTGGCTTGCATAGCTGTGATGTGTGCTACATCAGTGAGATAGGTTCATGAAGCTTCTGATATCTGATTTTGTATCAAACATTTTGAGCAGATGCACAAATACTCCTTGGAATGACTGTATGAATAATACAGTCATTACAACAGCACACGTGGCCATATTCTCTTTTTTTCTAACCTGCTTATTTAGCATTGCATTTCTTTTCCTTGGGAGAACCTTCAAATCTGTAGCTACTATTATGGCTAGCTCTTGCATTTCCTTTCTCTCTGTGAACTGTTGTTTCTTATCTGATGTTAAATAGCTTTCATGGGGCTTCTAAAATTACTGTATAGCAGTAGTATTTCTTGTATCTGTATTACCTACATGACGCTTCATGAAAAAGCAGTCCCTTGGCAGGACAAACTAGCTACTGTTCACACTGCATTATGGAGGAGGTAGCAGCTGCTATATTTAGGGTACTGAATATAGTCTTCCATTATAAATTATTTATTTTACAGATTTCAAAACTCACTGATACAGATATGCCTTTTCTGATTGATGAAAATCCTGTTTAACTTTAATTGACAACCCAATCATTAAAGGAGTTGTCATTTTCCCTTGGATATCTATTTGCCTTAGTCAAATCAAAATCACGTACAAAATCATCCAAAGGAGCTGGGGCCCCACCGAAGCAGCATCACTGGCTCACTGTGCTGGGGATTTGAGAGGAGCCATCACAGGGAAAGGTGGCACCCTGCACACCGCCTGCAAGGCCCACGGAGATGGGGACCCTCCCAAGAACTGTCCCAACACCATCGGGGCAGGAGCCCCCTTGGGGGTGTGCAACCTGGCTGCGTTCATCTTCAGGAGCAGGAGAGTGTGCTCTGGTTTGGGGAGCTCAAGTTTTGCTGACAACACATGGTTAAAATCACATAAAACAGAAACTCTTATCTTTTTCCTTGGAATGAAAAAAACCCTAGAATTTTAAAAATAAAAATTATACAAGAAAATAAAATTCAAAATTTAAGATGTTGTCCCAGCAACCTCAATTAAAATTTCATTTGGCAAGTACATTATAGTTTCTCAGACAAGAGCTTCGTATTTTTCCATGAAACTTTTTCATTTTCTGAGCAAGACATGAACAATTAAAACTTCACGAACAGCACAGAGATGGCACTTCCTAAATTCTCCCCACTGCCCAGCAGGCATTGGTATTTAACATAATTTTAGTATGCCCTTTTTTATATTGCAGCCCTGAGCTTTCTCTGAAATGATTATTGCATCCAAATAGCATACTTCATTTTACTAACTGAAAATGTAACTGTCTCCCATGAACTTCCAGGACAAACCATCACTGCTGTATCTATACTTGCTGCGAATAATCCCAGAGTCCAATAGTTTTTCTACTTTTCCCAATGCTTCTCTCCAGTGCAGTGGCTAACGAGCAGTAATCGTATTGAGGCCATCTCGGATGAGCCAAGGCTTCAACATGTTTTTTAAATGACATCTAAAATACATTATAAATGCATGACTGATCCAATTTTTGTTTTGGGTAATCTCTCCAATAACTTACCTATGATTTTTTGCAACGGTAGGAAATATAACAGACCTTTTCAAAGACTCATTTCCGTGCTTAGAGAAGCAATTCACTGCACGTGTACACACACACTCACTCACAGAGTTAGTGTTTATTAGATATCTGTAAAAATATTCCCCAGTCCAATACATTTGAACATGCAGACAGATAGCTGCTGGTCTGAAAACTGCAGAGAATAGTGTTGATCCTGAATTTAAAACAAAAGGAAGCCATGGACCTCATCCATGGGATTTTACTGGCTGCAGCAAAGAGGAATAGAGAAGTAACACATTCCTGAGACACAAAGCAGTATAACCACTAAGTAAAAGATGTCTTTTTTCCCATTAATAAATAAAGACTGCTTAGATTTGCATGTGTACCACTCCTTCTCAAAGTTAGAGGAGGGCACTTATGCATCTGAATAGAAAATTTGACCCAACTGCCACATAATTTATTAAGGAATCTCATTTTTAATAATCAGGCATTATAAATTATTCGATTGTGTAAACTAAAAGAACAAACACAATCAAAAGGGAAATGAATGCGTCAGAAACTGGATTTTACTAAAGTACTTTAGTACCAGTGCTTTAAGTTCAATTGGATTTTTCGTTCTGTCTAACAGTATCATCTCATTGGCAGCACGCAAGTACTCTGTACAGTAACACTGGATCTTGTTTGAGATTTAACAGCAGAGAACTTAAGAGGAGGGGAAATACTTCCATTTTGATTTGAGCTGTAAGCACCATCTTGTGGAACAACAAAGCCTGCATACTGGAAAAAATATGGGTTTACAAGCTCCTCGCATAAACTGATGGGGAAGGCCACGTGGACGTTAAACAAAGAACAAACAAGAATAAAACTATTTCTCTCTCCTCCTGCAGACCCCCAACAAAAATGAAAAGAAACTCTTCTCCTACCGAAAGTACTAAGGCAATCTTGCCCCTACCCACCTGCATACAAAGATCTATAGGCAACAGAGCTAATATATTCACTGGCAAAAAATAGTAGATCACAATTCCTAGGACTGGAATGAGAACCTGCAGTCCCTCCATAATGTAGAGTTCAGCTCCATTTCCCTCTCTTCCCTGTCTCACAGTACTATTATTATCTGTCATTTCTGATTTACAGAGCAAATGTCTTTCTCCCTAGAAGAGGGTACTTACCACAAAAGCTCAACTACTTGGTAAATATTAGCCTGGTAAAACAAACCTGCATTTTGGATGCACAATGCTAACCTTCATCAGGGGAGATGTGGTGTTTGGGTTATGGAAGATGTCATTCAACAGACTGGATGGGAAGGCATTCTCATTTCAGATTAAAATAGCAATATACGTATTATAAATGAAGAAAAAATATACAGCTACAGGATTTTGTAGAATAAGGCACATACAAACCTGTGTGATCTATTTTTCTTCCTAAGCATTGCTAATGATATTATTACTAATATTATTGTATCCATCAGCATTCAGCAGACAATTCTCTTGCTCCCACACATTTCTATGGAAGCACTTGAAATGTAAATAGAAAAAGCAGAAAAGCTCTTCTACAAAGGCTAGTTCATCTATGAATATTAAACTAAAACGAACCCTCCTAGGAACTCTGACAGACGGCTCCACAATGCAAAACCATGTCATTACTGACATGAATCATATTTCCTAAAATTAGTGGCAAAAGAGTGCTCTTTTAAATAAGCACCACCCACAAGTCTAATATGAAATCAGTATGTATGACCCAAATAAAAATTCATTATTCTTGTCCTTATTATTAAGATTTCAGTAGAGACACATGTGGAATGTAAACAACTAACATTTTGGATTTTTGTTATCAACTACTGTAGCACTTTGATCTAATCTTACCATATGCATGTAAGGCTGAAAAATCACTTCTTAAAAGCTTATAAAAGAAGCAAAAGAGGTGGGCAGCAGCTTTGCCTCTTGTACCAATAGTGCCGGTGAATGTGATGCTCCTGGTTGTGTCCTTCTGCTTGATTTAACCCATCATGCAAATCCATACTGTATGAGAGAATTAACTGTGATATCAGGAAAACCACTGAACTGCAAAAGAGTGATTAAAATGCAAAGAGGGTGATACATGCAGCCTTCAAATATCAGCAAGATTTGGGAGTTAAGTTGTTATTTATTTGCAAAAGGATTGTGCAAGTGCAATTACCACTTAAAAACTCGCTGGTCATTAACACAGTACATGCCTCTCACTCTATATGCGAACACATCTGTACAATTGCATAAATCTACAGCAAAAATCTCCCCCTGTATTTATGCTTCTATAGTTCATTTATTACCAGTAAGAGCTTGGATGAAGCACAATATCCCTTAGCACCTTATAGTCTTCAAAGATCCCAGCTTGTCTTTTGCAAACTTAAAGGTAAATGGATACCGTGGCCAAATTCCAGCTCAGGGAATTAAATTCTCCCTAACCCAGTTCCCGAAGCAGAGGCAATTACCTGTAGTATTCTTTATCTGCTGACCTCAGCAATTGGCTACATGTGCTGCTAAACATTTAGCATTGTCATTGCCAACATTAGAGGTTTCTTACCGTATTTTTGTCTTTTACTTTTCATGCGCATAAAAAAACTGGATATACACCACATACTATGAATTGTATCATTCAGTTAGCAAAGTGCTTCAGGATTCTTCAAATGAAAACAAACACTTTTCCTTCAAAATACATTAAAATAATGCATAATAATAGAAATCTTAAAGGAAAGATGTAAGTAATGGCAACAGGTCAATGCCACTGTACATTCATTATCTTAGATCTGCCTGCAAAATTAATGCAAATAGCCTCATATGTTTGAATCACACTTTGCATTGCTTTTCAACTTTCAGGGCACTCAGCCTGCCTTGAATACATCCAGTGTGATCGGAAATTATAGCTGTGTAATTTCAGTTATAACAATTAGCCAATAACTAGATACGAACCCTAAATGGCTTAGATTTCTAGCAATAAGGAATGATGTACTTGATATTTTTTGAAAGAAACCTTTAAAGCTGTGCCATATGTAGAAGCCAAGGGAGAATATGGAAAACCTGGGAGGATTAAATGCAAAAATAGTGTTCCTTCTGCTTTCAGTACAGTTTTATTAATGAGGTCTCAGGAACTGCAGAATGAAATAGAACTTAGTAAGAGAGATTTAGTTTCCTCACATGTACTCTGCAAAGTGCAAACTAGATTTTAAGCTTTTTTTTAAAAAGAAAAAAATACCACAGTCAGTTGACAGTGGTTTAAATAGCATCCATGCCAGCCAGGACTTAGAGCCCTCCTGCGCAGGTGTTTACTTCCGTTACACTCAACAAGACACTCACAGACATAAATCACAATATTCTGATAAGCTCCCTCTCCAGCTGGCACAGCCATAAGATACCCACTGGGAGGACAGGATTTGACCACATGAGTATGAGCTGTCACAGCTCAGCCATGGGGAAGCCAAATACTAATGCACAAAAAAGAGCAGGGTCTGGCACAGGAAGGCAGAGCAAATTTTATCCTGGGTGACTTCAGGCGTTCAGCTGAGGTCCCTCAGGAAGGTCAGCCACAGCCCTCAGGCAGGGAGAGAGGTTGGCTGAGCTGCTCTAAGAAGGTGCCCGAGGCAACTTCTGGAGGTGTCACTCTCCTTCCACGGATTACCGAGGGGCATGAGGGTCCCAATTCAGGTGCCATGAATCTGATCCTAGGGAAAGCTGAAAGCTAGGTTGACCTCCTCACTTTCAATACCAGACCTGTTCAAAACAGTCCCTTTCCTCATTTTTTGTCTGCGTGAGATAGATATCTGGCCTAAGAAAGTACTCAGCTTTCTCCATTTATGTTTTATTGGCATCATAACAGCAGCAAAGAACGAGTGCTGAACTGAAATATCTCATAGTGATTTACAGATTTCATTTAACAGTCACTTTTAACTGTTAAATGACTAATGGGTTAATTCCATTTTTGGCACAAAGCCTTTACTCAGAGAGTACGTGAGACTTTGCAAGCTGTTTTGAACAAAAACATATGGGAAATAGTAAACTTGTCCAGGTTTACATTTAAAATAGGGTATTCTGTTGGAGTAATATTTTAGATAGTCCCCTCAGAAAATAAAAATCAATCATAACTGGTTCTAATGTTCCATTTTGGACAGCAGCTGAATAAATATAATGATTCTCTTTCCTTCCTACTTCATCCTGCTGCCTTCCCAAGCATTGAATCATTGCTCTCCTTCGTTACTAAAATGCACAACTGAGATGCTTATTAGTGTTCCAGATTCTTGATAACAGGGACAGTAATCAATATGTCTTCTTTAATCTGTCTGTGGAGGATGTTTTGTCCCTTTGCTTTTGGATACAAGCTCTGCTACTGTGATCCATGGCTTTAATATCGCCTCTATATTAGATTAGCACAGAACACTCTTTAGTTATTCCTTATCTTCTCTTAATACATGACATGACTGTGCCACGGCTGTTGCCTGTTTGCTGATTTTGAAAGCACTGGTTTAAAAAACTAAAGCGTTAAATAGTTTTGCATCATGCTGCCCGAGAGAGACTTCTGCAGCCATCCCACAGTGCTGCAGGGAGTGACCAGAGCTGCAGCCCTCGTCTACGGAGCTCGTGTGCGTGAACCGCTGCCGCTCAACTTGCCCAGTTGCTGTGGGTTTTTGGTGGGGGTTTATTTTATTTACTTGTTTATTTATTTTAAGAGCCACAGTAGAAAATTACTTTCTTTCAGCAAGTTAAGAACTGAAAGTGGACTTGCCTTTGGGCAACTGCAATAGGGAAGATTTAGATTTTGGCCTCAGTTTTGCAAATAACCCCACACACATGCTTAGCTTTAAAGACAGGAGCCATCTCCCTGATGCTTAACAACAGACAGGTGCAAACACATTTCAGCCAAGTCCTACTATTTACTTCCTGGATGTTCAACTTCTAAACATATTCTTTTGTATTTGTGCTCTGTAAAACAAAACAAGTCTCTTTAAAAATCTGGTTAACGTCGCTTTTCAAAAAAATACTGCATAGTAATATCACAATGTGACGACAGCTAAATATATCTCCTACATTGCAGCTTTTACTGCATTATAAGCCAGCCAATTCTAAGGCAACATCAATAATTTAAAAACTCGGCTGTGTGTAGCAGCCTAATTGGATTATCTTTACTTGGCAATTTTTTCAGTAGGATATTAGCTTCTTTACTCTTGTAGGAATGCATCGATGGAGATCTTTCAGTAAACCCACATCACACACAATCAATAGACATAAAATCACATGCAATTATGAAACATTTTTTCAGCAAGTACTTTTCTTCTTCTCACTGCTTTGGTAAAAGGAGTGCACTGTTCAAAATTAAGATAACATAGTAAATCAGGTTTTGGCACAAAATCTCTCTGGAGATTGAGATTTAGAGAGTCTTCTCTAGAGAACAGCACAGCAGCTGCCAGAGCCACCACCTACAGACACCGGAGAGCTGCCAGGACGCAGCCCCCTGTTTCTGTGATGGAGCTTCCTCGTGATGCTGGCCTCCAGGAATGGGCGCTCGTAGCTCCAAGGGGCTGAAGAGGTCCCTTTTCACCACTGAGCAACTGGACAAGAACAGGGGAAAATAGCGTTTTTTCCTATATTACATTTTGTATGGTGTAAGGAGTAAAAGCAGCATGACTTTGGATTGCGGAGATGGCCTCTTGGTGCCTACAGAGGATACAGAAGAGGCAGCAAATCCCTAGGCCTCGCGTCAGCCCTGAGCCAGCCACAGTGAAGGCAACCAGCCAGCAGCAAGCACCAGGACCAGAGATTTAGGTGGGAAACAGCCTGCCCAAACAGAGCACAAAGCAGCTGAGAGGATCTTTTGTCCCCAGAAAAGTGAGGGGTTTTTCCTTTTTTTTTTTTTTTTTTTTTTGGTGATCTAAAACTGTGACCACGACTCAAGTACCTCGGAAAAGCTCAGCTCAAAGGGAACATTTTTAAAAGCCCAGTTGTCTATGCTGGAGTCTAAACCAAAACCAAACGAAAAAACCCCAAAACACACGTAAAAAATACTACCTTAAACCCAAAACTAACTGGCACAAGGAAGCTGCCCTTTCTGAGTCCCCAGAAACAGACAGATACGAGGCCGAGGTGCTTACTTGTGTGCACGAGCACTAATGCACAAGTCTCTCGTTCCTCCTGACATTTTCATCCAGTGCAAGTGGCATCATGCGGAAACCACCACCAGCATCACTGGGTGATCACCCAGTGTCCACCTGGTGCATTTCTTCTTCAGATGGAAGGTCACCCACTCCACAGCCCCTGTATATTCCCTGAATCAAAAAAGTAACCTGTTGGGTCCAAGGATTTTCCCACTGGGGCCTGACAGGCCTTGCTTTGTCTAAACCGATTCTCTCACGACTGCAGGCTACTCCCTGTTCATGTGGACTGCAAGCCAAAATCTTTTGCCAAACCAGGGGGACGAGGCTGTGTCTTTCTGGGGGCTGACATCCTCTGCAGCACAGACGGGGGAAATGTAAGAAGTCCTTTTGTTGTCTGAATCCAGCAGGGATTATTTGGGCCAAAGATTTTAATTATAACTGACAGTGCAGGCGTCCTGCTGATGGCAGCCATGTTACTGATGTGGTGTTATCCCTAGTGAGACCAGCAGTAAGGAATAGCTGCCAAATGACCCACATTTGTAGGTAGGACCTACTGACCTGAGGGACACTGCTCAAGCCCAGCATCAGCTGATTCAAGTGACTTCAGAAGAGCCACTATGGAGCAAGGGATATCAGTAAATGTGCTGACCAACACGTGCTCCTGTAGCTCCTGCTCTCCCTAGCACAGGGGCAGAAGATCAATACCATCTTCTGCACTAAGTACATGCAGTAGGTTGGAAGCCCAGCTTCCCCAGGCTCTGCAAGGAAACCACTCGCGCTGCCAGGGCTGCATTTCCAGAGCCCATGCATTTCAGTAGGATCCTGACCAGGGAGGCAGCTGGGGCTGAAGGTGGTTTTCACTGAAGTCTGTCTTATGCAGGGGACAATACGTGTACAGGGACTGCACGATGGGTGAAGTCACATCGCACAATCTGTCCCTTTCAAGCTCATGGTCATACGATGGCAATCTCTCATTTGAAATAATCTTGTTGACTTTTCTCCTTTTTATTGCACAGATGCTTCTTAGCTCGCTATGGGTGACCCAACGCGCTCTATAGCAATTACAGAAATCAGGTTTTTTCCACTTATTTTCATTTAAAGCAGCAATGAGAGGGAAAGATCACCTCAGCAGCAAATCCTCCATGGACCTCTAATGGTTCACAGATGAGTGAGTGAGAGCCATTAATCTACAGACTCAGTATGGTTTCTGGGTAATGGCAGGAAGACTTAAGTAGAAGTTTCCACTACAGAGTATTTGCAGACCTGGACTTGAGACCTCATCTTCTGAGGCTGTGATGAAATGAAAGGCTAGAGTTCATACGACAAGAAAAAAGCCTGGTTTTGACAGACGCACAGCCAGCACACAAGGATATGTCTTAACAGCAAACTGCTACCTTACAAAATGCCCTGAGGTGCACACACTATATACAGTATGCTATTTAAAATGTCTAGTAATGTATGCTGCAGTATCCTCTCTGACTTCCTTCCTCAAGCTTAAGGGCTCACATGGAAGCCAATACATAAGCAGTGTTACCAGAAATACATAAAGACCCACTGGCAGAGAAAGTAGGTCTTTTTCCTAGCCCCACTTCCACTCATTTTTTGGAAAAACAATTAACCTATTTTTAGGACCATGGTTCGCTTTGAGCGGTTGCATCTCAAAGCTGTTTTCTTAACAGAAAACCATGTACCCAAGAGCTACATGTTGCTGCTATATCTGCTATCTTGCATCAAACCCTAATGGCCTTTTAGAAATTTAAAGACATTTCTTGGAAAGATACAGCAGCAGAAAATTATCAAAAATGACACTCACATCCACACTGTAAATTACTATGCCCCAAGACATTTTTGAAGACTGGAAACAAATTCATATTCAAAGTGACAAACTCTGTTATGACTAGTAGAATAAATATTTGTAATTAAACTGTTTATGGGGCAATTATGGATTTTTTTTTTTTAAAACATTGTTTTAAAAACAAAATGAAGCCAAAAATGTCTTCAAAAATATTCAAGTAGTGATGACACTAAAACTCCCAACCACCATGAAGATATGAAGCAATCTGCACACAAGTGAAATACTTTTATCAAATTGTGCTTCTAAGTTTTCAATCCCTTGCCGCACTGTTGCTTTTGGTCTCACCTCAATATGGAGAATGCCAATGACCTATCAAGCGTGATAGCCTACCATTCAAATAGGTGTGTTCTCATAAGCCTATTAGAAGTGTTTTTCCTTAAGCATTTGAGTTGGTGTGTCTTTTACTGTATGTCTTTAAGTGTTTTACTTTATATACAAAATACAACATACAGCTAGAGCATAGAGGGCATAAGCTCATGTACAGCTAAAGAAATGACCCTTGATATTTGCTTTTCCATTAAAGAAGAATATATTCCATAAACAGAAGCGGATACTGCGAACCCTGTCACTGACATTGCCTCCTGGGGGGGGTCAGAGGGATTCAATCCCAATGCCATGAAGATTCACACTTGAAATTCTAACACACACTGAACAAAATGGTCTTTATCCTGAAGAACGTGCTCTTCCGTAGACTAAGCCCATATTAAAATTGAATCTCTAAGTTTCAGCGAGACAAAATATCAAGCTCAAAGATATGCATAATTTGCTGCATGTTTAATGGCCTGAAATCATCCCTCCTCTCTCCTTAAGCACAGAAAAAAACCCCCACCAAATCCAAATGCCATCCTTATTACAGCTGGAACTCCCCTTCTCAAAAGGCAGGCACTAAAGTAAGAAAAATGGAAGAGATGAGGAAGGAGAATGGGAGAGATGGAAGAGAGTGTCAAATACTTCCCACACCACTGATACAAGTTTTGGACAAAAACAAAACAAAGAAAACTAGACAAACTGTGTAACATACACCCTATCTTGTCGTTGAGGTAATGGATATGAAATCCTCAAGATTAGCACAAAACAGGTGTTTCTCCCCATTATATTACTACTTAATTTTGAAAGCAGGAATACTTGCACAATTGCATTTGCAAAATATCAAAAGGAGAAAGGGTTCCATTATAAACAAGATCAATTTTTTTTTTCTCCTCCCAAAATTTCAAGGTGTGGCTGTAATTTGTTGGTGCCCGCAAAACGAGCTGGAGCCCCCGCAGCAGCCCGAGAGAGCAGGTGTGTTAACAGCACACCGGAAAGCATGGCGCTTGGCACCGCTACAGTCGGCTGCGACCCAGGCAGCCAAGGTGGAAATAGCAGACAGGCTTGACACCTGTTTATTGCTTTGCTCCTCTCAGTGGCCTTTGCGCACAGGGAACAAGACACTCCTCGTTGCCCTAGGTTTGTACATTTATGTAGATCACAGAAAATACTTGGGCATCCGACATATCCAATTTCACTTTTCAACTACTCTAAAAATTCATTCTAACATTTAGTCACATGTGGCACAATAAGAAAATCCTTTTAAGAATCTTTTGCAACGATTTCTTAGTTGTCTTTAAAGATATTAAGAGGGTGCTGTCCTAAATGGCTTTGGATACAAATCTCCAAGAAGCAGAGCCTGCAACATATCTCAGAAGACTATTATTTTGGAAGAAAACTAAATATCTGAGAGATGTCAAAGGATGTTTCTAATGTGACAAATCTTGGGGCAGGAATGCTGTGGAGCACCTCAGAAATTAGGTGATAATTAGAGAGAGGTGGCAGCATCTTTTCTTTTTCTCTTCCAGTCCAATATTTTCAACAACCAGTAAATAAGTCCCCAGATGCACTAATGGCTGCCATCCAGGAAATGCATCTGCCGTGTTTATGAGATCTGCAGTTCATAAATAATTGCCAAATACAGAATTATTCACTTCAGTGCTATCAGAGGCTGTTCTATGAGAAAAGAGAATATACCAGAATTACACTTACGAGGTAGATCAATCAGTTTGATTTAGAATTCACGTGCATGTGTGCCGAAGGTTAGCTTTTGCGGAAAAGGACTCTCTACAATTTTTGCATGAACCTTCTGACTGGCAGTTGAAGCTTTCTGAGCCAAACACACTGCCACTGGCCCTCTTGCCATCAGCATCCCTGTTAGGGGTACCTGTGTGGCTACACATCAGTCCTTCAGCTTATGAAAACCCTAACCTCATTTTGTCACTGATATTCTACATCCTTGTGCTATATAACAAAGGAGCAGTTTCCAAGCTGTACCTGCCAAATACCACATGCTGCCTTTCGTGGCTCCAGACAGAAGGCTCAGGCTCCGGTAGCCCACAACAACCTGATACTGAGAACCGTTCACGGAGGTTAGTGTAGAAAAACTCACTGATTTTCATAGGGACTGGATGATAGCAAAGTGATACAGGAACGTACAGGTACAGTAATGGTACAGCTGCTTGTACACAGCTGACATGCTTAAATAAGAAAGAAATTTTCCCAGTTATGATCAACGTCTATCAAGTATTGGAAAGAAAATGCTGAACCAAAAATTCAGGCTAGAGAAGGGGAAAATATACTGAAGGTACTTATGGAAAAGAATGGCAACTAAGAGAAAAAGATGTAAATGCTTCATAATTGAGTACTCTGTCCCTGATTTCTGCTTCCAGACTGAGTTCACATCAATACTTGCAACAAGTTGGCCATTTGTAGGGCAGGCAGTCTTCTGCATATAAACCTGTGCTATCCTCACCTTTGACTCCATCTGGCTGGACCTGAATAAACTCTGCCGTGAAGGCCACCTCATCTCTTTAGATGCTGCTATACTCCTAAAATGGCTCTCCACATTAACTCCACCATTGGTCTTAGAAACACAAGAGTCTGCCAAGACAAAAAACTACGCAGATTAAGTCTGCAGTGCAGCCACAAAGCTCAAGTAAAGACTTTACATGGTTACGTTCAAGTTCTCTGCATACAGGCCATCCTAGGATAGCAGCGCAAACACTGTGCACATGCAGTCCCCATACATTTTTTACTAAAGGGATGGCTAGGAAAGGAGCTGCAACAAAATCCCACACACGTGTGAGGAGCTGACTCTTTGCAGAGGGCTGAGTATTTCCAAATGTCTTTGGCAGCCCAGACACATACAACACGACACACATAAGAGCTTCCAGCTGTATCTGGCCTGTGAGCCACAAGTTTCTGGTCCCTTTTCAGGTACTAGGAAAAACCAAAGGTCTTTACTTTCCAAGCACTAAGATACAGAAAAACATTTAAACTGAGAGGCCAACAGGGGTCAGCCCTGCCTTAGCACGGAGACAGAGAGGAACGCAGTAACACACCACTTCCATTTCCATGGCCTGTGGTGCAACACAGTCAAAAGCCACGTTTGCAAAACACACAATGCTTGAATAATTAATGTCATAAAGCAACTCCAGCCATGAAAAAGCAAAGAAACATTTGGCAGCAGGAGCTTTCCACAGAAAGCTTCTCAGCTCTCACATTAGTCCAAATTCATCTCAGTTTTGCAATTTTGTACCTAAAAGAAACATGGAAGAGATCTGGTGGGCTCAGTTGCCTTCTCACATGCCCACATGCATTCAGAGACAGAACAAAGTTCCTATTTGCGTATCACATGTAGTAGCTTCCGCACCGCCTGGACATGGCAGCTGTAGTACTCGCTGTGCCCCCGGGATGGCCCTTCCAAGACAGGCTTGGTGTGACTAAGCAAAGCTGCACCTTCAACAGTTGGAAACCTTACTTGCAGGGTGTTTCTCTAGAAGGTTTTTTCATTAAAAAGGGTCACATCATGAAGAAAGGAAAACAAGAAAATTCTTCTTTGAAAACTCTAGGTAGATTACGGATATGTCTAATACCACACTCAGTCATCTTCCACCATGAAAAGCACAAATGGTGCATGGACACCCCGTGACAAGGACTATATGCAGGCCACGAAAGCATAAAAGAGAAGCTTAGCCACTAAATGTAACACTGCAACCAGCTAAATATACAAACAGTCAAGAAGTCCTGTGCTTGGCTTGGATGTCTCTATTGCTGTGCTAATTTCAGTGATGAAACAGAGCAAGTGCTTCAGATACAGCAACGTGCCTCAACCAGGCACGCACAGCTCCCACTGACTGCAGTAGGAGCTGCACGGGCACACTGGAGCGAAGAAAGGAGCCCTTTGTGTCATAACAAACACTGGAGCATCCGCCAGATGAGCTACTTTGTAGTCACACTTTATCTCATGATCAGCTGGGCTGGAATACTGAACACACTGTCAATTGTTTAATGAAGGAAAAATAAAGTTGCAGGCTGCAGTTGATGTTTACTAAGGTGTTGATGAGCTCTTCAGTATATGAGGGCAGAAAGCACTACAGAAGAAATGCTGGAAAATATAATCAAATGTTGAAAAATATTTAATACTGGTTCTTTGTCATTGTGGCTGTATCTATTCATTGGCACTTTGTGATAAATATATAGCATATCCACTAACTTAAGTGTGCGTATGCATATACACATGCAAACTCATACAAATTGTAATTTATAATTGTGCATTAAAAATATTTACTGTTTTAAAACTCTGGCTAATGTTAACCCTCAAAAGGAGTACAAATGTTATGGTTTGCCTCAGATTTCCTGTGCTTACTGAGACATTGATAACTGAGTATTGCAGGTATATTCCATACACTACAGTAACATTAAAGAGAAAGGTGAAACTCAACACTGTGAAGAAAAGTTCTACTAATTCAGTTAAAAAACAAAACAAAACAAAAATACCCAAGCCAAAACAACAAACAGCCACTGTACTGGTGATGTGCTAAATTCCACAACAGATCTGCAGCCAAAATGGTCTCCCGAGTTCCGCTACTTATTCCTACCTTCTGCTCAGTCTCCTGAGAAGCCACAGGCAACAAATAATGCATTATCCATGGACTTTAGTACAACATAACAATTGCAAACCTTCCACTTTTAGTCTAAAATGAATAAATTAACAAACCAAAGCAAAGCCAGAAATCATTCTCACATATAATTACTGAGAAGATCCCAGGCCAGATCGGGAGCAAGGCAGAAAGACTTCCAGATTAATTTCTGTCACTTTCATTTTCTGTTTCTGTAGTCTTTACAAGTTTAGATTTGCTCACCCACAAAAATGTATCAGATATTACTGCTTCACTGCATATACACTTAAAATTTTCCATGTAAAGGTTGCTTCCTTATGATACCGTAAGAAAACCCAGCCTACACAATTTTCTTCTCTGAGGAACCCAGGCATTACTTGTTCCTTTGGAAAAATGTTAATGCTCAATATCAAAAGATGATGAACTGGAATGAAATGCATTGATTCTTTTTCATACAGAGAGCAACCTCTGCAAGCAACTGATATAAGCTTTATATAAGCAAAATAAAGTTATTCAGTTGCAAAGAAATCATAGAATCATAGCAATCCAGTTGATTCTAAGTAACGACAAGAAATCTTCGTGTTTGGCTATTCTGAGTCTTCCTTGTCATGTGTATGCTTGCTGGTAGGTTTAAATGGAAAGCTCTTAACTCTTTCTCTTTGAAACATTAAATGGGATAAACACGCTTGCTAGGGTCCGTTTCTTTGAGTTTTCATACATAGTGGAACTATTTACATATGAATCAAAAGAGGTGAGAGACTAACCATTAACAGAACTGAATCTTGTAACACTCTTTTCAGACAAACCAGTAAATAACCACATAAAGCACAACATAAAAAGAAATTAAGTCTAAACTCTCCTCTCCCTTAATAAAAATGACCCAAGGTAGGAAGAGAATTTTAAACCACTGCTCAGGGTTGTTTCTTTTCTTGTATCACAGTTGAACCTCAGTCCCTCCTTCCAAATGTATTTTCAGACACATTCAAATATCTGCTTATGTTAAAACATTATAAAAGAGAATAGCATTAGTCTACCTGTCAAATTGCCACAGCAGAGCATTTTCTGGCACTTGGCAAGTCATTCCTAGAGGACTTGTTCAACATATGGCCAAATGTTACATAGAAGTAAACCAACATATGTTCAGCGTGATGGAGGAAAGGAGGAGGAAAGCGGAAAGTATTGGTAACAGTCAGTCTCTGGTAGCATTCACTTTGTTTTCCACAAAGGATCAAGTCCAAAGATTCTACATCTTTGTCTTCAGCCCTGTTGCGTTTGTCTGTAATGCTGGAAGAACAGTTACATCTAGACTCTGTAGCTTTCTCTTGAGCTTAAACCTCCTGATTAGTAAGTATTCACCATATAGTCAGTCAGCACGCATATCACACCTGGCTTTGCTTCCTCCCTGGCATATCATCTGTACCTTAGCAGATGCTTTGATGTTACTGATGCTGTGACTCACACTTCATGGGTAGCAAAAGCATACCATTGTGAAAGCTTTATCAACCATGTTTTTCAGTTTCTTCTTAAGAGAAAATTAAAATATTTTAATGTTAAAGCTCAGAGATTTAGCAGCAACATACCTTTTAGGGTCAGATTTTCAAAACTCATACTGTTCTGCTTTTTCACAGTCACTTCTGGGTCTAAAATTGCAATCAAGTTTGTGAAAACAAAGATAACTGGGCTTTAAAGTTCTGACACCTGCATAATCCACCACAGCAGAAAAACAAGAGAACAGCATTGAACCCTAAAGCTAAAAGGAAACCACTGCCAAACCGTAAAGTTCTGGGAATTGGGCTCAGCAATGTTTTCCTTCTGTTTCCTTATAATTGCAGGAAAAAATAAGCCAGGTGAGAGGCTGGGGATAAAAGGGGCTTTTGCAGTTGGATGTTTCCTACCAGCACAGGTAACAGTTTGAGTTTCTGATGGCGATAGGGAGAAAGCAGAGCCTGAACTGAGCCTGGAGGTTTCACTCATGCTCCCAATCAAATTGAAGCCACACTGATCACTCACATACACAGTTACAATAGCAGACAAGATGGGTCTTTCTTTCAGTATTTTCTCTGTTACCATCAGAAAAACAACAGAGTGCATGCCAGACACCATTTGTTAATTGGCAAATATTGTCCTGTTAGTGGGTGAGGTTACTGAGAAACTGAAGGTGTTGTAGAGATGACAACTTAGTAACAAAAAAACTCACAACACCATTCGGCTAAACAAAGACACTGAGAATGTGTGTTAAAAATGTATTCTTTTTACCTTACACTTTTACAGCTGAAAATACAAAGGGCTACAGCACACTCTGTGATCCACCTATGTGTTAGAGGCTGGAAGACGGTTCTGCTTCTATTCAACAGAAGGAACCAAGCCATAAAAATGCTGACGGTGCATTTTCATTGTAAAGTTAAGCCACAAGCCAAAAAAAGGGTGCTCACGCACTCTTCTCTGCCTCTCCCACCCACCTCTAACTCCCACCAGGCCAGCACTGCTGCACCCCCAAACCACGGATGTGCCTCCAAAGGTGAGCTGAATATCTTCAACACATGCAAATGCTGCGGGTGATGAGATGGAGGAAAAAGAGGAGTTAAGGCCTGCAGCTTTCAGTGATGAGTGGCTCAGTGAGTCTAAACAGACTGTAGTCCAAGAAACACCGGGCCACACTCCAAGATCACACTGAGACTACAACTAGGTCTCTGACTTGTTTTCATCCACTTAATGCGCTGTTGCTTCTCCAGGGTCATCAACATGTTGTAGCTTGCAGTATGGTTATATACATTCTCTGAAAGCCAAAAGAAAGATCAGCTGCTTTTTTGGAAATGAATCTATATTTGCATTTTTTAGCACACAGTATTCAGTTCCTCAATAATCAATATCACCAGTTATTAAGCAATTACATTACTGCCTGAGGAACTAATGTTGCAGGTTGCCTTCAGCTGTACTGATCAGCTCTTTTCTTGGTTGGCTCTCCAGACATCCACCCTCTGGGAGGAAAGGCTTCTTGCAAAAAGCAAAACACATCAAGCCATGATTTTTATTGATCTTATCCTGGAAAACAATATTACATGTCCTCTGCTAGCATTTTACTTCCACTACTGACTATGCTGCTTATCCCTTAGAATTAAAAATTTGCATCTGAAGGAAGATACTCTTTCAGCTGATTCAAGAGATTTAGTTCAGTTGTAAAACCTAGGATGTTATTTTGGCTGGTAGAAGTCAAAGAGCATATTCCTGACTTCATGCAGAACTGGATCAAGGATAGTCACATCAGCTTTGAACAGTCTAGTGTGCCCACAGTGAACAATGAAAAGCCCTGAAGAGAGAGGTGTTTAGATCCTGGAAGCAGAACATGTGCATTAGGACAGCAGTGTCCTGATTATAGCAGTACAAGGCTATTGGAAAGCTGTTATACCTAGCTTGTAAGAAGCAATGGTCTGATAAAACCATATTGTTTCTGGAGGTGCCTCACGAAGAGCCAGCAAAAGGGTCTCTACCTAGTGATCAGTGTATAACAGACATCTCTAAAGGAGAAAGAATCTTCCTCTATGAAGGTTTCCATTTCAAACCCATTGAAACAGCAACTCCCAATTCCCTGCAGAGTTGGACCCTTGCCTTTGTTTACACAGACCCCAGCCACCAACTCAAACAAGCCTGCCATTCTGGAACATTAAACTTTCAAATCTTACTGCTTTCAAACTCCCTGATACTGTGAGATGAGAGAAAGAAAACCTCACCCTCTCTCATACCGAAGGTAACAAAACCTTTCTAACAGCAAGCTATCACATCTACAACCACTGTTAGAAACTGTAGCTCTGCTCAAGGCAGGGCAGCCGACAGAGCCAAGTGGCTCTCAAGCTTAACAGGCGGGAGGGGATATCCCAGACCCACGGAGCTGCTCTCCTCCTCAGGGCTCAGTCTTCGGAAAGCTGAATGCACAAAACAGGGCAAAGCCTGCTACCTGCTGTACACTTACTCCTGTGCTCCCCTGCACCTTCAGCCCAAACCTGTTACATTTTCTCCTACCCACCTGACCACAGTGAACTGAACACCACTAACTCTCTGCAGCCGGAGCATCATCACCTCCAGCCAGGCTTCCTGAGGTCTTCCCTTCGTGATATCCAGCTGGGGACTGTGCTCTGTGACCTTCAAACAGGAACATGGTTCCTTAGGAGTGCTTTGGCCAGTTTACACTCATTGCTAGTCTTTGGTGAAAGCCACTGCTCTACAGTCCTGTAACAGCTGACAGCCTATGCAAGGTGCAGATATATTTCACATGCTTCCTATTTACCTTGCAAAGAGGAGAGAGTAACTAATAATTTAGAAAACTTTCAGATTCGGCATTTTTATCTGAAGACAAGCATAGTTGCATAAATTGTATCTCAGACTATCAGTATTAGGGCATAGATAGTGGGATAAGTAATAGTTTAAAATGGAACATACTAAGAGCAAAAGACACGTGATAATTGAACAAATCCTACCAGAAAATCTGTGGATTTATCTGCCTAACTCTTATTTTGTTCTGTTTGTACCTGGGCACTACTCAAAGTAGTTAGTAACGCAAGATAAAACACATGAGAATCAGAGAATGATCCTACGAACAAAATTATTACACCAACATTTAACATCATGAACATGAATAACCTTGGAATTTTGAGGATGTTTCTAAAAACCCTCCAAACCAGTTATTTATTTTTTAACAGTTAGGGTGCGTAGTCCCTACCAGCGCAGAATGCTACTGTCAGAGAACACTTGATAAGCATGCTAGGAATATTAAAAGTACCATTTGAACATATCTTTGTGCAATGCAAACAAGCGCTTTCTCCACTTACAGTGTTGTATCTGAGTTGTTCCTACTTCAGGAACAACTTTTCACCATTTCAAAACTATTTACTCCAACACAATGGTCTCTGACTAAAGAGCTGTTCTATAAGTTACTGCTTAAGCTTCTCTCGAGTATACGTGTTTTGAGAAGAACAAATACACACAGAAAGTACATGTGTAAAACTCCACCGGTCCTTATGTAATGGAAATCTTGCATGCTTTCTTTCTGCAGATGAAATTTCCTAGTTTCAAAAGCACTGCCCTTCAGGATATCAAGTAACGTGATAAAATAATGAAAGGTTTCTGCTGTTACAATGAGGGTCAGTATACAGTGGACCATTTCTTTTGTCTCACTTTGCAGGATGATCAGAGCATTGAGGCGATAAGAGGGAAGCTAGTGCTTTTATGTGATGCAAAACGATCAAGCTGTATGTCCAGTCATTGCCTGGTGCTGCACTGCAGCTTCTGAAAGAAATCCTCGCCTGTCCCCAATGACATTAGGAGAGCTCAGGGCCTGCTTTGATTTTAAAATGACAGAAGCATTTTCCCTTTAGGGTTGAAAATATTCTTGATCACAGTAACTGACATTATTGTTGAATCATCATCATTTGTAATGGTATTCATTTATTAAACACATGCATGTGGAAGTTAAATAAAATGATAGGAAAAAAGCGTAAATCGTATGCATGGGGCCCACTGCGAATGCAGATGGAATTTCTACGGTTCACCTGACGCTTGTCTGATTTAATGAAGACAGTAAATTTCACAGCGTAGTAACTGCATTCCATGCTGCATACACCACCACGCAGCCGCAGCTACTGGGGACAGATATCCCCGTTCTTCCAGATTTACAATATTCTGTCCGATTTAATCACCACATGGGATATTGGAGAATAGTCTCCGGGATACGGGAGAAAGTCTGTAATGTAAGCATACTAGCAAAAGAGATAAGAGGAAAATTACCAGGAAAAAGTCTTATTTTCCTCAACCCTACCCTCCCCACACATAGAAGTTGAGGAATAGATTAATTCTTTGTCTGGTTGCCATGAAAACGACGATATGTAGCCTTACCTCAGAGGAAATGATGTTATGCTCACACAATGAATAAAGAATGAGAGCTGCATGGTCCTACCTCAGCAACACAAAGCTGAGTCAAAAGAGAGTCTTTCTAAAACCCAGGCATGTGTGAATTCTAATCAGCTCTGTTTATAATGTATGATCATAGTTAATTGTTCATTAATTCCACCATGTCATTTGTTCAGAGATTATACCCTCTACATAATGAGTGTTTTGGGGTACTCTCCAGCGGAGGAAATTAAAATAGATAATAGCTGTGATTTTAAATAGTCTTCTTAGCAATCTTAGGTTTGAATCCATTGACCTAAACCAGTTTTTAAGAGGTTTCAAAACATCAAAAAATTGTCTGTTGTCTCGAAAAGGAAACGCACATGTGAAAATCAACATGCCTACGGAATCATTGTGTGTCTCTAGAACTGGGCCTAACCAACAGCCTCGTCCATACAAAGCCTTCCCCTGCAGGGGATGGGAAGGTGGAGGGCCTCGAACCTCCAGGCACATAATTCACCCCCAGGTCAGCAGGCAGCCCGGATTTTAGTTACTTGCAACTAGTATTAATACCATTGCAAACACTGAATGGAATAGTCACTAAAAGAGCACACAGCATGAAATGCCTGTACTAATGACCATGGAGATGTTCGTGTTTCACTCCTGGATTTAGGAAAACACTTCAGTAAATTAACTCACTCCACTTTACAAGATGAGACCTACTCGTGCAATGTCACAAAGAACACCCTCATCTGCATAACACCGTTGCTTAAGCATTTTACTGCTTATTTGAGTCTCCAGCAACACGGATGTGTCAAGAATGACAGTACATGCTTAACTGCCATTACCGGGGGCTGGTATCCCATTTCCCTTGCAGTCTTAGGGTAAGCTGATCCTTATAGTTTTCACAGGACTCAATTTGCTATAAGGTCATGATGGATTTGGAGGGCTGTCACAAAGAGAGCAGTGTTAGTGATTGAAATGATTCCTTTTGCTCACAGCAATAAAAAAACCCACTAGATTACACAGAAATTATTTTAGAAATCACTTGCTGAATATAAATGACACATTGTAATCAGAATTTTCAGCTTTCCAAAACATTTGCAAGGAAATTTCAAAACAAATAAAAAAAATTAAAATAAAACCCTTTGGTTCAACATGCCAAAACAAATCTTTGAAGTGACTTATTTTTTTCATTTTCAAAATTTAAATCAGCTTTTTGTGGGTTGTTTCATTTTGTTTTCTTTTTCGTTTTCAGAATGTGTTCATCTTGTTATTGACTTCAATCCTTTGTAGACCTTAAATCACATTTGTGACTTTAAGCATATTAAACTCTGTATTTTTCAAGTTAAGAAAGACTTATCTGAAAAAAAATGGCCTGAATTAGTTGGTAGGCTTTGGCCAGCATGTTCCATATATTTACATTTGTTTGTGGCGCATAAATAACTGCCCAAAGGAGAATTTATATACTTAGTCTTTATACATTGGATTAATATCTGTGTAACACCAGCCATATAACAAGTTAATTAGCTGTTTAATAAGCATAATTAAATCAATTATATGATTGCAATATCAGCTGCGACTTAGTGCTAGGTGGCCTTCCTTGCCTTATTTAATGGACGTATCATTGTTTTCTTCTTCAAGGTTTTCTCACTGTCAGTGTTTGGCCATTGTTGTACCAATATTGATAAAACAAGTTTGAAAAAACCACCTATGAAGAAAATAATGTCCTTGAAATGCCCAATTTTGGAGTTGATCAGAATCCCCAAGATTTCAATCTACTACACAGGGTAAATGATGTCATCTCCAGCTCACAGGTGCTCACACCCAACCTTGTTTGCACAGAGCTGGGATAACCGATAGCACTTCAAGATGGACCTTTCCTTCTAAAAACTCTCTCTTCTGACGGGGTAAGCATCCGGGCCCATGTTCAACACATCACTTAAGGCTGGACTCAGCTTTAAGCACACAGTGCTCCCTCTGTACTCAACTGAATTACAAAGAGGCTCAAACTTAAGTGCACACTTCAGTACTTTGTTGGATTACTGCCAGAATATTTAGCACTTTTTGACTAACCAGACCCCTGACAAGAGAGGCAAAGATACCGTGCAGTTTGCTTAGTCATTTGTGAGATCTGAGAAACAGTGCACCTTTTGATCATCTATTTTTCTGGCTGAAAGCAGAAGTTAAATAAAGATTTCAAAACCAGAAGCTACCCAAAGTTTTTGTTTGCTGTCAGCTCAACACATAAAGCTGATCAGCCTGTCTAGTTGCTTTCTGAAAAATGAAATCTGTGGCCAGCACAAAGCATAATTTTTCCCTATGCATTTCAATTGCATCTGCTAATACCTCTTTTACAGCTAGAGGTTTTTAAAATCAAAGCTAAGAGAACCTTTCCCTGGTCTAATGCAAAGGAACTTAGTTCTCTGGAGGGAAAAATTTATTTAATTCCCTCTTTCTGATGAGATCGCTGAGTTCTCCCCATTTTGCAGGCTACACTACAAGTGGTTTGACTCCCTCCCATGCACACTCCCATGCATTTAGCAGCATCATTCAGGGAAGGCAACAATGCCATGGCTCATGGGTCAAAAATGTTTAAAAGTCTTAAACTAGACTTAAAAGATATGCGGCATCTTTTTAAGTGAAATCTTAATGTTTGTAATGCTTCAGAATGGAAGAAAAACATTCTCGAAAATACCAGCAGTATGTTAACACCACGAGGCTGAAGGACCAGCTTTCCTCCACTGGCTTCATTGGACTGTTAGTATGCAGTGCCAGGACAGCCCTCAGCAGAGTCTCCCACAAAATAGAACTGCCCTCTTCCCATTAGAGAAGAAAGTCTGAAATCCAGCATTATCGTCACTACTCTGCTGTTAAACATTCTGGTTCTGCCATTTGCAAAATGTGCATGTTGTTCTGAGGCTGGTTAATACGCTTTGTCCGAGTTACCTCTGACCTTGTCCTCTCTTTCCACCACTCTTCCCCTGAGCAGCCATTAATGTCTTTTCATCAAACGGCAGGATGTATTCAAAATAAGGTTGCTATATATTAAACCTAAATTGTACTGCTAGAAAATCGTCACTAAAGCTACGCTTAATCTGTAACTGCCAAATATAAGAACTATAGACAATTGCATTTATTGAATCACAGTAACCAGCTACTTGTGAAATAAAACTGCTTCCAGACAGTCCTCATGTTAAGAAGACTTCATATATTCAATTTATGTTTGCCTGAACAAAATTATCCAAGAGGCAAAAGACTGAATATTCATCTGAACAATAAATGCATAAAATAACGGATATTAACAAAATCAACTGCCACTAGTTAACATGCATGTTTCTAAAAGTATAACAAAAGAGCTATTTTGAATAACTAAACCAGATAAAACCGAACCCACAGGAAGACTGAATGTATTGCAAAGTTCCTGTCAGAAGCCTCCAAAGCTCTGGCAGGGATGTTGCTGGCTAGTTTTGCAAGATGTCCCTCTGCTTTCCCACCCCACCTGGGTTGTTTTTTTTTTTTCTTTATGTCTGTAGTTTCTCAGTCCTTCCTTAAGATATTGTTTAGTTTGAACATTAATATAATCTGGGACTTTATTTTCCTTTAGGAATATTACCTTTGCTCCTTCTTCAGGCAACTCTTTCAGACAACTGTTTTCTAGGAAACAGGCAGGCAGGCACAGAGCACGTCTTGCGAAAACTAGGACAGAGATTCTGACTTGTCAAGAAAATGTGAGAAAATTTTACTGCAAATGAAAAAGAAACACACAGAAAGACAAGAAGCTGAGTTTTGTTTTCACCTCTAAACTTGAAGAATTAATATATTTTGGTTTGCAGCCTGCTATTTTAGAGAACAATTGCTATTTTGTAGGCGTAAATGAATTGCTCAGCTTTATACCAGAAATATCTGCAAACTGACAAGTCCTGATTAATTTGTGGTTACCTCTCTGTATGAGGACCTTGACAAAGCACTAGGCTACATATCCACAGTATAAATTCATACAACCAGGTAATGAACAAGAGAACTTATTTTTTCAAGGACATAATCAGATGCAATATCCTGGATGTCCTCCAACCAGTTCAAGTTCTCAACCTGCTGTATAAAGCTAGAGGGTTTTTATCTTTTTGCCTGCTTCAATGCCTGAATTTCTCCCCCTAACAAGCCAGCATCTCTGTCTGGGGAAGAGGGATTCGCAAGGACAACCGCAGTCCCACAGCAGCAATGCAATCAGAGAGCAGCAGCCCTGCAGGCAGCACTGTATTTGCTCGCTTACAGCACGGCGGATGCTCGCAGGGAAGAGAGCCATCCGCTTAGCCATCTTACCAGCCACACATCACCTTTACCGCTCATCGAGCCTATCCGCACTGTCCGGGAAGGAACCGCAGGGTGTGGAGCCCAGTCCGCAGCAGAGACTGAATTTTTGCTGGCTTTGTCCTGTTCTGCTCCCTCCCCTCCTAGGTTTTATCTACTGACTCAGCCTGGGCAAAACATTGCGGGTTAATAAAGGAGCTCCTCAGAACGAGGGGTTCATCTCCCAGCAGCTAGCTAGAGCCAAAATAAAACCAAACTTCTGGGTCAGCTGCCCCAGTCACTCCTCCTGGATCTCCCCTTTAATCGGTGCTCCCATTTCAACATCAAGGCCTTCTCTAATGCTTTCGTTCCTTTTTTTTTTCTCATCTTCCTTCAAACTGACTTGTTTTAAAAGTGCACCAGCTTCGTTTGCTCATTTGCATTTGGTAGTAAACAAGGAGAAAGGGGCAGCTTTGCTGTTGGGAACAAAGGGCTACGATTTTGAACAGGTTCCCTGCGGATCTGTTTGGTCACAGCATCTCTTGGCTTTCCAACCCAAGGCAGATTGTGCATGTGGCCTTTCAAGCTGAATTTATTGCATATGTTCAGTGGTTCTTCTAATTGGACCTATGACTTGACCACAATTCAGTGAGTTTAGCTTCAAGGATAACAGGCACGTAGGTCAACAAAAAGATGTATGCATACAATGTTATAAAATACACTACATTTAGCCATTTGAGATTAAACTCATGCACTTCTAAATCCAGGGTTTGGATGATTTTTCTGTATATCGGGTGCGCTAAACAGAAACAATTTTGAAAGAGCTTTACAAAATCTTTCTAAGCAACATGCGTTCCTATCTGCACCTTAACTAGTATGATCAGTCATTCTAAAACAGCCTTTAGTCAATGGCTTGGCATACTATATAAAAGAAAATTAATTTAAAATAACAATAAATTTGATATTTATACTGAATACCAAGAGTTATAATTAAAATTGTTACTGTGTATGCTGCTTCTCCACCAAAACCTTTTTAAAAAGCATATACTTCTTTAAAAACCACATTTCTCCTCCAGAATTATGGCAAGACACCAGCAAAAACGTTTCTGAGAGCTGCAAATGCAGCCAATAAGTCACACACCAGTGCAGCGCCGAGCAGCTCCGAGGTCATTTTAAAACTATCAGCCTGCATGGGCTTTATTTTGTGGCAATGGACCTTATGCAGGGCATGCAAAATATATTCTATATCAAGAACAGAAAATAGCCAGTCCTTGCCATTTGAAAAGAGATCCTTACAATGCACAAGAATAAAAATATGGAGATATTTTACAGAGAGCAAGACCAGAGATTAAATAAACTGCTCAAGATCAAACTGGAAGAGTCGGTGGGAGAACCCCCTACCCTTCGTTTGTTGTTTGATGACTTGGAATCTTGCATACTTTTATCTTTTATGTGGATAGTGTGTGCTGAGTGTGCAAAACATTTATTAAGCCTTCTTTAAGAATAATCAGACATTCTGACATTACAAAAAAGGTAGACAGGAAAATATCTGATAGAAACAAACAACATACACTTTCCCATAACTGTTAAAAAGCGTTGGCTGTTCCTCAGGCTGCCCTATATAGGAACTTTGATTGTGCACCCACTGTCATGAGAGATGTTTTTGTCTCAACATCTTTTTAATCTTTTCAGACTGGCAGAAAAGCAGCAGTGTTTAGTTATCAGAATTTTGATGTTTAACAGCTTCAAAGTGCTGGTGGTTTCAAATTAAATCAAGTGGTAGGGAATACTAGGACTGCAGGTATCCAGTGCATTCACTGATTCTCCTTGAAGATGTTTTCTTCACTTAGATGGTAAAAATGCAATAAAGGAAGCCTTTCCCATCCACTTCTCGGCAATATGGGATGTTTTAACTTTTCAGAGTCTTGTGTAAGAAAAAGGAAACTGTCCACAGCCATCCATCAGAATACGTTGTCACTACTGCCTGGCCAAAAAATGCCCTTTTTGAGAGAGGCTTCCTCAACACTACAGGAAAATGCTGCATTTACTCACACATAGACTGAGGCTCTTTTTTAACTTGCTGCACAGTGAGGTGCTTGGTACATGTATCTCTCCTCTTGGGGGATCTTTCCCCTCAGGCATGGCGAGCACTCCAGGCTTATTCGCCTGTGCCTCAAGGTCTAACCAGCTGTCTACTTCTGAATAATATCTGCATTAATTTCCCTACAGTTTGGGCATGAAAACTTTAGCCTCAACACCAGAGATGATTGCTAGATTCACACAAATCCCAAGGGGGCAGGAGAACAGGCTACAGACACTTGTATTGCCTCACGGGCCAATGGTAAATTCAGCTGATAAGATGGCTGCAAATGTTAAACATTAAAGCTAGTGATTAACGAATGGGAAATGATTGCAATTTCAGAGACCCTACCATGGTAGGGTCCAGAAGAAGTGGTGATGCGGTTGTGGGAGGAAAAAAAAAAAAACTGCGTGGGAGAAAATACAATTATTCAACCTATGAAGGAATCTCATCTAAAGCTATGAATGCCTATATTTATAAGATACTCTGATTACTATCCCGGAACAATGGCTTCAAAGTTATCCATAGCTAGCTACAGTCAGTGGTTCAGTTCCACCTTAGCCTTCTGTTAGTAAAATGCCCCGTAAATTCATGCTGGGAAGTGGAGGGAATATCTATGCAGTGGATATTACACAGCTCTGCTTTTCTACAGGTTCCCAGAGAACACTGGAGACCACATCCAGATGGATAAGCTTGAGGACAACATACAGGACACATCACTGGGAAGGACAACTGCCCAGCTAGCTGTGACAATCTTGCTCAACTGAAGTCATGGAGTTATTCTACATCCTGATATTTAGAAATAATCCTCCAGAAAATGAACCGATGTGCTGAACAGAAAGTGAATTCCGCAACTGTTATCTTCTACCAACACCAAATAGGGCAGGTAAAAGTATGGCTGCTTAGAGGGAGCAGTCAGGATAGCATCGCTGCGGTTTCTCATTTTAATACTGCCTTTAAGGAAAGCTCTTTAGAATATGCAGATCAGTGTGCTGTAACTGAAAGGCAGATATCAACAACTGCAGTGACTTGTGAATTGTTCTGAGCTTTGTGAAATTGCTGGTGATGTTGTCATTTGAACAATTTCAAAAGAAACGTGGCAGAAGTTTGAAAAAGACCATTTAACTTTTTGACCTCTTCTATCTAATGACTTGTTCTTTCAAATTGTCTTTTCACTAAAGATGGGATTTATAATTCCTTTAGGAATCACTGACAGAAATGAAAGAGAATCACACTGTAAACTACATAAATGAAGAAACAAATTATTTAAAAACATCCACACTGTGTACATTTCTGAAAACACCAATAACAACTTAGTGGACAGCTTCTCCCTAAGGACCCAGCCTGGCCAGCAGCACTGGCGAAGGGCTGAGACTGGCTTTCCAGGAGCCACTGCCCAGGTGCAAAGGGAACACACTTGCTTTGAAATTAAACCCCTTGCAGCACCACGCACCCTCTGCCAGCGTAAGAGACTCACTGTGGGAAGCAGGGGCACTTTGGAGATGGCCAGCTCAGGGCTGCGGATGGACTGGTGCAAAGCACACAGGTGGGGAGTCACAACCAAATCCCTGCCCACCACCTCCACAGCTGCTCTTGCCCTGCACACATACAAACTCACTCACACAGTACATGCATTATATCTACATTTTGCTGTGTATAAATCCTTTACTTGTAGAGGGTGTGAGTTTTTGTACTCAGCCTGAACTCTTCAGCAGTCAGAGCACAAAGCTGCCATGCAAGCAGCTGTTCACAAGAGCACCGTCCCCAGCTTGGCAGATCACATCATCATTAGTGCAGAAGCATATTTTTGTTACACCCCATGGTTACTCCTCAGTACTAGTGAACAATGTGAGTACTTGAATTTGGATACTAGTTGCTTGTAGTCCATCAGAGTTCAAGGACTTGCATAATCATGGTGCTTACTTTTAAAACACGTTTATGCAAAAACAGCCATTTCAGCAGCTCCAGGAAATCCTTTCATGGTACACAGAGTTCAGCAACTACCTGTCTCTTCTGACTTCACTGCCAACTCTCTTACTCCAGCATAACCTGGATACTTGATAACACCTTATTTCAGAAGGCAGAGGCCACAGGGTTAAGATTAGGGCCGTAGCTCAGAGCTGAGCTGACAAGATTTCACAAAAAAAGGATACACTATTCTGCTTTCAAAAATATCTTCCATATTCTACAAAACTATAATCAATTTACATATTACACCCTCATCCCATCCATGCATATGTACTTACAGGGGTATTACAAATGAGTGTGGAATACGTTCATGTAATTCAAGCTCATTTAGTGACCAGTGTTTCTCCCTCGATATATACCAAAACAGAGAGCTGTTCAGAAATCTGCTCAGAATATAAAACCATAATTTTCTATAAGCCATCATGGACTTTGCAGAAAGCAGGCAGTGATTTCCACTGACATTGGATCACGTATCAAAGTGGCACATGTGTCCCTTCCATCACAAGTGAAGCAAGTGACAAGATCACAGTGGTTTTGGTGTTGTACAAATGACTAATTCCACGGGTGAAGCACCAGGCACACCTGGGAGCCTGCTTGGCTCCCGGTAGCGATGAGGTCACCAGAGACACGAAGTTTAATACTACCGATGGAGATTTTTGTTGAGGTAGCCTCCTCCAGACACTATGATACATGTCACATCACACCCACGAAATAAATGCAGACAGCGCCTCTGTATAACTTGCCACGATGGGGTAGTGGATACCCATCATCTCCTTCTTGTGCTCATGAGCAATGGGTGTGTTAACAGAGGCCTTGGATACTTTCATCAATAAGCAGCAAATTCTATAAAGTCCCATTAATTCCAGTTGGATAAATACGGAGTAGGATATATTCTGCATAAACTAGAGTATCAGAAGTTGCACAATTAACTAATCTAAAAAACCACATAAGTGAAACCGTTCTACTTTTCTCTTTAATTTCAGTGAAAGATGAGGAAGGTATTGAAATGGACAACACTTAAACTGCAATTTGAAGTTGATAGCCATGACGGCACAATATATAATACATCAGACCCTTCAGCTGCCCAATAACCTAAAATCCAAACCTGTGAATAAAACAAAGCTGAACAACCCAGGAGTTAGGCAAAATAAATCATTCAGGTTATTAAAACCAACCATAAAACATTTTCTAAAATAATGCTCAGGTAAAGGTGACTATGCAGTACTGTGTGTCCTGTATCTTTCTGCAACTACAAAGGCAAAATAAAGTTTTAGTTCTGGTACATAATAGAAAAGCATTAAACTGCCTGTGTACATCTCAGAGCATGAACAACTTTGTGTGGGATGAATTCATGTTACTAAACAGACATGACTTTCTAAATAATGAAGAACTTCAGCTTACTGGCAAAATTACTTTTTTTTTAATAAATACATCACAGAGTAAATTTTCTTTTCAATTAGCAAAACAATCTTATTTCAATCTAGTTCTCCTAACTACATAATCTTACTTGAATAAATACTAAAGAAACATTCTGTTGGATTTCCCTTTCAAGTCACCACACAGTCATTTCAACTTTTGTAAAAAACATAAAAACAAAAGCTGACCTCTTCCATGGAGAACGGTAACTAGCCACCTCATGGAGCAGTGGCCAGCAAAGCAGAGCTCCACACAAATACCACGCTCAGGCAACAGACAGACAAGAAAGACTCTTTTAAAAGTGTTGTACAATCCCAAACATCCACCAGAGATGCCAGGGCCAGATCTGCAGAATGCCCAAAGCTCTCAGCTGAAGCTGCAGGGCTGGAGGATACTCGATACCTTTGAAAATGAGGACATTGCTTTTAAATGTCTCACTTACATGCACTGATTTATCCTCTGAAGGCCCCTATCTTTTCCCATTTAATGTATCAGGCTACAGCCTATGTTAGATAACCGAAGTCAGGAACAGCACGGGGCAGCTGTATCATCACAGTTTGAGCTCATCACCTGAATGGGCCCCCACACGTCCCACTCTAACAGGGAGGTGTTATTTCATAGAGTTGCTAAAAGGCCTCAGAGGTTTCCAACTCGACGGGCACGCTGGGCCTGATCAAACCCTTAAGGCCCGGTTCTCTGCGCCTTTACGACGCAGCCCTGCGCTAGCCCTACGGCCTGTCAGGAGATCCCCATCACCGCTCTACCAGTGGCCTAAACAGCTGTATGAGTTGCTGCAGCAAATCCAGTCCTTTGTTATCTGCAATTCCATTCACATCAACATCGGAGTACATCACGCTTTGTATGGGAATTCAGTATTCTTTTTTAAATTACAACTTACAACTCATACTTTTTTTTTCTCTGTTTCTGTTCTCTATCCACATCACATACACGAAGAGCCTGGTTCTCAGCCCCTGCTCCAGTCAAACCAGAGCTGACTGAGTCTAGCACTCGATGTTAGCAGCTCAGTCAGCTCCACTAGTTGAGAAATATTTTGGCTCTCAGTAACAAACATTTAGTGAATGGCCAAGGGGGATTGTATCAAAGTACGTGTGACTTATCCTAAAGCCATCAATTCAGGCCAGTTAAGTGGCTGAAATTAGCAGTGCTTCGACTTTTGGCACAGGGCTGAATATTCATAATCGTGTAAGGAGATTTTTTATTTTTTTAAATCACTGTTCATCAAACACCATTTTTGAACTTTCCTTTGCTTCAAAAACATCCATTTTCCCTAAAAGAGGCATCTCCCCCTCCCCCTCAGCTCTCCCCAAAAACACCCAAATAAAACCCAGCCTGGGTGGAAAAACCAGAAGGATAAAATACTCCATTACCACCAACCAGGTAGTTGAAACTGTATTGATTTACACTCACTGAGTCCAGCTCTAAATCTAGTCACTTGAACAATCTCCCTGTAATGGGGAGGTTGCCCATTGTTAGCCCTCCCTCTTCCCCATCTTCTCCCACCACAAGCTGGCAACATCAAGCATAAGGTGGTTTATAACCCAAACTGATATTTGCATAATAACTAACGGCCATCCGTTGTGACGGCATGATCCTGAGGCATCCAGAAGGTGAAGAGGAAAAGGTGAATGTACTAAACCTACCTAAATTAAAATGTACTTTTATAACAGTGCAAATTTTTTTCTGGGTTTATAAACAACAAAGTAACACTGAGCAGTGCCCACTTCAAATGATGCCGTAGTGCTACCCACACAGTACAATGCAATCTTTTCATTCCTTTGGGGGTCATCTTCAAAGAAAGAATTGTTTTTCCAGCTGAACAGAAACACTCTTTCACCACCTAACCCCATGCTGGTAAGAATTCAGCACTGCTAGTCGATATCCCGTTCATGAGTGCCCCTAAACATCTATCAAAAATATCTTTCAATTATTTAATTAGATTTGCCTCTGACAGAGCATCGTGTCCCAAATCAAGGATATGACTGAAATTTTCCTGGTACCTAGGAAAGATTTGCTGACTTCAACAGTTTTTCTTTCTGGCCATCTTTTCATTTGCCATCGGTCATGTTGCCAGATGTTAGAGCAGCATCTGCCTGGTTTGTGCCTTAACACAGATGAGTTAAGGAACAATCATCTGACCTGTCTAGAGTCTACTACTGTTAAGTTCAAATGTTCAGAAACCATTAAAAAGACCTTGCTAATCCTGAGATTTGTTTAGAAATCATGAGATTTTAAAAAAAAAAAAATA
>Ga0181612_142151_pt1 | contig 35751 bp, 12 predicted proteins | sample HoacroProtozoa21_FD_119630 | JGI IMG/M metagenome (GOLD analysis project Ga0181612, IMG submission 119630) | Hoatzin crop microbial communities from Cojedes, Venezuel. Combined Assembly of Gp0051906, Gp0051904, Gp0051908
GCCTTCTCTTCTTCAGGCTGAACAAGCCCAGCTCCCTCAGCCTCTCCTCGTAGGAGAGATGTTCCAGTCCCCTCACCATTCTCGTAGCCCTACGAGGTGAAGTTCTACAGGCTTTATGAAAACAGGTTACTGGGAAAAACAGATTCCCCACTGAAGGAAAAGCTGCAACACCAGCTTGGGCCGTAAAAGCCAGCAAAGAATCCACTTCAGAAGAGGGCACACACTCTGACTGCCTCTGTGTTATGAGAAGCTAAGGCAGCCACGTAGATTCTTTAGTGTGTAATAAGGCCACGTCAACACATGATAGTATTTCAGTTAAAATCCAGCCAACTATGAAATAAATTGGAGGAGGCGAGGACAGCGCAGAGGGGAGGATCAGACTTAGACAAGTATCCTTGCAACTCTTCCTGTCCTAACAAGCAATGCAATCAAGTGGTCATGGCATGAGACACCAGCTTACGTACAACTGGCATGCTTACCCCTGCAAGATGCGTTGTTCTCCTACGTCCAACACCATCAGTAGAGGCGTAAAGTTTTGCTCGGTCTCCTGGATTCCTACAGTTCATGGCCTTGTAGGACAGAGGGCTGATGGGGCTGCAAGATGCTGAACGGGGACAAATGGGGATAACTACAGTGTTGGTTGATTTTGTTATTTAATAGTTTTAATTACAGAGCGGCATTGGAGAATTGACAGAGGAAAGCCAGCAGGAACAGAAACAACCGAGAAAGACAGAAAAGAAAGAAGGTATTAATACATATAGGAATGACTAATTCTCAAGTCAGAACCATCATTTGATACATTAGCTTGGCCACACATATAGTAATGATACAATTTCAGTAGGCACTCATGTACTTCTCCATCTGTAAACTAATAATTTCGTTTAAGTAAATTAAGAAGCATGCCACATAACTGGGTAATAGAAAGTAAAACTGTTTTTCTGGTTTTATACAACTGGTGGTTCTGAAAATGCAATGGACACAATGACTGGTCTGACTAACTAGCTTAGTATATGCATTGACATGAGTTTCAATTACATTTGGAATAGAAAACAATCAAACTAAAATCAGAATACTTATTAATTGGTCTTGGAAGTGGAGGACAATAAAAGGACACACACACAAAGATCAAAACACATTAATGATACAAAACAGTTTCATCTAGGAAATAAATGAAATTGCTGTCTACAATTTTTAGAAAGTGATGTGCTTTAAAAAAAAACAAACACTCTCTTTTAGGAATATTTGAAGCCCACCCATTTAAGAGCTTTTAATATTTCTTGACAATGCTAGAATAACAGCGGACTCAAACACATTCTCGACAGCAAACTATTTTAAACATTACAAAAAGCAGGCTAACAACGACAAATCAACTTAAAAATTACTATTTGTATGAGTAACCAGGATGGCAGTTTTCCTTGGTTTGCACAAGGACAAGGACTATTACCAAAAGGTCTCCTGCCAACAGCAGGTTATCAGGTATGTGATGTTCTGACTACATATTCAGAGAGAATTGTAACAATGCAAAACGTATCATGTGGAACTTCTTGCAGCAAAGTATTCTTGGACTTTCTCTTGACTTAACTGTAGGAGAAGACTGCAGAAAACAATGTTCTTACTGCAGTTTTATTTGTCCGCTCCTGTTTGTCTTTCCTGGTCATTTAATATAGTCTTAGCATAATTATTATTCAGCATGTTACTTGATGAAAAAGTAAAGCTTCTATATGGTATCTTCCCTATACATTTTTTTTTCAAAAGGAAGAGAGTTACATCCTCAGCTTCTTTTGTATAAAAACCCCCAACATTTCTTGCCTGTAGATCCCTCTCTTAGCACACTAGCAGTTCTACATACAGTTAATTCTTCCAGTCTTACAACAGCACAGCTGCTGTCACAGGAAGAGCTCATAGACTTAACAGTACTAACGCTGCAAGTTCTCCTGCACTGAGAGATTAACATTACGAATACAGAGAGTCTCATGGAAGTGTTACAGCAAGGGCACTCATGCTTGCCTTATCATTCATGGGGATTTATGTTTAATGAGGTATTATAAGATGACTGACTTGATTAAAAATTGAGAAACAAGACAACAGGGGGGTTGGTTTGTGGGGTTTTTTTGGTTGAGTGTACCTAAGCCAGATAGGAGGCAGTGGCACAACATATGTTTTAAACAGCTTATAATTTACGTGATTCCCACCCTCTGTGAATCAATTCTCTTGCTGCACGCCAATTATCTGAAGTTACCACCAAGGATGACATCATAAGTATTAAAAGATAAGCAGTTCCTTTTCATTTGAGATGTTGCCAAACAATGCTTTAGGAAGCACTCCCAGTGAATCCTTTACCAACAGGATTACATCTGTTCAGAGGAGCTTTAGCAGAGTAATTTAAAAAACATTTTGGTTTTGAAGGGTTAAAGGTCCAGACATACTCCTATGCTGGATGTCCCTAATAGCTCACTTAAAATGTAAGGACATGAATGCATATTTAATTTGATTTTGATTTTTTGCATTGCAATTTATCTTTACAGCCAAAGGGCAGGGTAATTTTCTGGGGAATAATGACAGGCTGGGATGAGCGGAGCGCTCAGAGCACAGCTGTGAGCCATTACCACCACCAGCTCATTAATCTCCAGGAAGTGCCCTGCATGAAGCAACTGCAGTTATTGCTACTAGAGAATAATACCTGGAAAACAATGAGCAGTTGGATTATTCTTCTGGGTGGTACAGTTCCAGTTAGCATAGGGAAGGCATTTCAGGGGAATCACCTCAGACTGATGACTGACAAATCAGTCATTCCACTCAGTTTAGAGTTTGCTGTGCAGCATAAACAATAGCAGTCACAAAAAAATGTTCATGCTTGCTCCAATAAAGTAACCACTTCAAAAATTAAGTCACTGCTTTCTCAACTATTCCCTAATGAAGAGCTGAATTTCCAATATCCTGTTTGGTAGGTGACATTAAGTATTCGTTTTACAAGCTGTTGTTTGTGAAGAGTGAAAAGGAATTTTGTACTTCTTAATTCTGCTGTTTGCAGAATATCATCCACGTTTTTGCTCCTACAGCACTACCCTTGTGGAACTGCACTTCAGCCTAATTAGTTATAAGAGTTCTTAAGTGAAAGCTTCTTTAAAAGTAATCTTAGCAAATCTCTATTCCGTCTTACCTTCTACATCCTTTAATTAGAATAAAAATCCTTGTCCATATCAGACAGGAAAGACCTGCCTAGACTTTAACATTCAGCACGCGCAGCAACATACTATTGTAATGGTAAAGTCCCCAGCGCACGAACATAAAACATCCTATGATAAGAGGCAGCTGTCACCTGCCTAAAACACACGATAAGCAAGTATGGCCTGGTTGTCTTTGGAATACAGTTTTGCCTGGGCCTTAAGTTACCACCTAGCAAGATTTTCACACATTTCTGTATGTTAATCTTCCCCTCAGTAGTACGGCAGAGAGTTGTTCTGGGGTTGGCAGAGAACCTCACAATTACCATAACCTCACTAAACCTACGCATTTAACTTCAGGTATATTAAATCCACTGGAACCAGGACCTATCTTTCTGCAAGTTAAACGTGCTCTGTGTGGGAAGAGTCCTGGTACAATGTGAAACTATTTTTTGCAGCAAGAAGCTCACAGCCTTAGCAGTGGGTGTGCTAAATCAGCTCCCTGGGCTGATGTGATTTGGGCACTTCCTTAAAAAGCCACGGACCACTTGAAAACTGCTGCCCTGTGTGTGTTGCATTCATTTATTGCATTGATGATGAGGCAAAAGAAATTAAGAAAAAGGTGGTGAAAGAAAGAGAAAGAGGCATAGTGAACAAGTGTACAAACAAGCTTTCATGCTGTCATGCAATGTAATCATGGACATTCAAGCTCACTCTGGGATGCTACCGTACACTCATAACTAGATCAATAACGTTACAACATCCCACCAGGAATCTGGAAAAGTGGCCGAGACCTGAAGCCTCTGTTCTTACAGGTTTACCTGCATCTCCAGACAATGCAGCTGTGCTTTTACTTCGGGCCAGGAATGAGTGAGTGGGCGTCAGAAGCCTGCTAACGATGCTGCTCTCCCATGGACTGAGCTGTAGACGGCGAGCTGAACGTGCACCATACAAGCAAGATGTTAGATCAAACACTGCACAGTAACTACATGTTGCAGAAGTATGAGTATTATCTCCTCACTACTACATACAGTGAAAATCTTGATACTGCCCTTCAGAGATCAAAAGCATACAATCATTCAGTGTTTTGCATTTAATTTTTACTCCATTTTAGTAGAGGAATTCTTATAGGAATACATATATCTGAACATTTAGTTTGTGTTACTGCCTGTGGCATCATGGCAAATTGTTACCAAATTAATACTGATATTTTGCATATATGCCACATTTCCTATTAGGAATGATAGGATAACTTCTGTATTAGGAGAGCAGTTGCCACTCCCAAATATAGACTTTGACAAAGATGTTTGTGTCCCAAGATCTTTCTACCCATAAGGTGTATAGTCTTCTAGTTACAAAAAAGACCAATCACTAAAACACCTTCCAGAGTCTCCCAGCCTAGCTAGAAAAAACCAAATGTTTCTTACTACTATACAGAGAATTGTGCCAAAGAAAGGGCTTTTGTCAAAGCACTGCAGAAGGTTACAATGCACCTCAACTGCAGATATCAAGCTCAGCAGCTACAGTTGTCTCAGTAATACATGAAGCCATAGAATACAGTAAGTACATTTGATCATTAATGCTCTGTCAAAAAATCCTGCTAATGATAATTTCCAACCTAGAACAGTAACAAGACCCAACTTTCTGCACTGTTGGTCTGTTTTGATAACACATTACACATTGACCTGGCTGCAAATCACTCCCTTGCCTTGCTTTTCCCAATATTGCCTGATGCAAATTTAGCTTGTCAATATATTCCTTTTGCCTTGTAAAACTTCCTTTTTTTAAAAAAAAAACTGTTTAAATATTGAACATAGTGAAGTAGTAACCAAAAGATCCCTGTAAGTTATTTTTTATATTGAACTGGATGTTTCTTTGATACTCTGATGCAACAAATTGTATTATAATTAGCATCGCAAACAAAACATTCAACTAGTTCCCACAGCAGTTCATTATCATAAGCTTAGACCACAGCAATAATCTTGATGTTGCAAGTGAAATCAGGTCTTCTTACATCTCAACATTCATTGGCCTTAGTTTGGTGTTCACAGCAACAAAACTGCAGCTTGAATTTATGAGGCTCAGTCTCTAAAACATTCGTTGAAGTGACTGGTTGTAATAAACCTGAGATTAATTTGCATTTTTAAAGGTAAAGATCCATCACTTTTAATAGCCATAAACTCTGAATCTGTCTTTAATCTACTCCATGTTGAGCCCCATGAAAAGACGGGCCGATCTCAATCTCATCCTATGAAAATATAATTGCCTAATCCGCCCTCAGTGCTGTTTTTCACTTCTCAAATTGTTCCCGTAAATTCTGCTAACTCAGTAAGAGGCATTACTACAGAAATACAGGACTCCCAAACACAGCAGGCTCTCTGGATAAGTGTCCTCACACAATATACTGCTGCCAGAGCTCCTTGTGATTAATGGTTCCATTCTGCATTGGTACAGATTATACAGAGACACAAAATACCCTACAGAGACCTCCATTACAGCACACACATTATCATTAAGTTCGTAATTTGACAATGAAGAAAAATTACAGAACTACCATTAAACTGGATGCAATAATGGTAAAATCTATGCTTCCTTTCTTCTCCAGGCACCATGCTCAGTATGATCGCTCTTTAAAGCTGCTGTTGCAAGAGAACAGATTCTTTTTTGTAGCCTCAGGCTTTACCAGGTGAGGCTCACAGGCATGAGTATGGATGAGTCTGGAGAAACCCTTCTACAACAGATTCACACAAAAATCATACAATTTCAGAAAGCAATCCCTGAAATTTTAGCCCACTACTCAGGACTATGTATACTACCAATTTCTTGGAGTTCATTTGTACAGCTGCGAATAAGTAAATGTCACCATGTAATATGGCCCTGTGGGCCAGCCACAGACCTTACACGAGGCCCCAGAGATGAAGTAGTTTCAAGAGGACACAGCTAAGAGACTGATGACTTAAAACACAATTGCCATGTCTCACCTATCCCATGCCATTTGGTCTAGAGGCAAGCATGGTTTAATACTTTTATCTTTGCCCATAACACAGGGGAGCTTAAGCCCACATCACCTACTGGGAGCAATCATGTGCCCCCAGCATCCAACTAACAGCACTGGGTGCCTGGGAACGAGCTAGCTGATATGCACCAACAGTGAGCTAAGAGACACCAACAGAAACTCTCTTCTCCATATAAGCAATGGGCCTGATTCAGAGGCGTCAAAATAGTTTTAGTAGGAGCTTGGAGTGAAGTCTCCCTAAATCTTTAAAATGAGTTTAGATCAGAGTTCATTTAAATACACCTTTGCTTTGTGGATCAAGGTCATCACATACTGAATTTTCCAAACGCACAGCTCCCTGAAAGTTATTTGACACTTTCAATAATACATATTCTTACAGTCATTAGCATCACCATTAATCTAGAACAGCCAAATAAGCTGTTGCCCACTGAGCTCCAAGTACAAGAGTATTAACACCTAAATGCTTTGAACAACTTAACTTTGGTGTCCAATTCACACTGAAGCAAATTAAATACAAAATGAAGAGCATCACAAAATAATAAGATTGAATTTAAAACAGTGAGGTCATTGTTAATGCCTTAGGGTGATGTTTTTAAGGTTTATTCTTTCAAACCATCCGACAGACCAGGGGAAATGATACTTTTTGTTCTCATACTGTGTTAGGCTATCACTCTTAGGGCTGTTTGCTCCTTGTTTCCACACAGGAAACACATTAATGATAGGGTTGCTGGTGCAAGTACCCCTACACCCAGCTACAAGTAGGGTAGTTGAAACAGATTAAAAGATCTTTATAGCCTAACTTGTAACTGAAAACCACACAAAGTCGCAGGGAGCTGGCAACAGTGAATTGATTACAATCATCTGTATTTGTCTTCAGGATACACAAACTGAAGACTGGAAAGCTGTTTTAGCAGCAGCAGAATAAACTGCAAGTAAGCAAACAGCAGTATCTGATTAGTTCTAGAACAGACAGGAGGCAGGGATTTAACAGGTCTCCCAATAAGCACCACGAAAGAGACTCGTACTAGTAAGAGTAGTGTTTGCTCATACAGAGCAACAAACGTACTGAGGAGTAGGTGGGGAAAAACTACTCTACACTCAGATTCTCTTTCAAAAGGAAACAATACTGGAGCCCCTGAATTTCTTCTATAAAAGTGGCAGACAAAGGTGATGCAGTGATCAAGACCATCACCTGTTTGAAAGAAAAACCACTGCAGAGAGGAGCAGGAGGAACACAACTATGGCGCAAGTTTTGCTTTTCAAAACTAAGAAAGTGTGTAACTCACACCTCATCTAAAATATTATCCACTTGCTAAGATTTCCTTGAAGAGCACAACTATCAGAGTTTATTGGTCAACCGCAGCTTTCTCTACTTGAATATGCGTGTTCATGTTTTGTTACAGTTTTGACTACTCAGACCTGTACCTCTAACATAAAAGCACACACAATGAGAAGCCTGTTCAAGCTGCCCAATTGTAAAACTGTGATAAAGAGTTACACAGCAATACTACACTTGAAAAGGAATTAACCAGTCTCATAGGCAATTAGTTAATGAAAACTTTTGTCTTTTGCTGGGCCAATAAAAAAATATCTTGTCCTTCAAATGGTAAAAACGTATTGCTTAACAGAAGATATGTTCTTGATGACAGCTATAAGCTACTTAGGGTAAGCTAATCACCCTCATCTCCAGCTTGCTGTTTTGCAGGTAGGAGCATGCATTACAGAAAAAGTGTGACTGAGTACTCTCTGGAAGGTGAAACAGGGAGCAGACAGCTAGAGCCTTCCTTTAAGTATTTGCCTTAAGAAGTTGAGGCCACTGGAGAGACCAGTGGCACTCCTCCAGACATGACCTTAACTAGATTTAGGTATAAAAGGGCATTTATAGCGTTTGGATTTGCCTTCTGTCTTGGAGTCTGTGAAAGGCATCAGAAACTTCTGAAGAGTTGTATGCTGTTTTATTGAAAATGCCGAGCAAAGAATGCCTCAACATTTAAAGTTTTTGACATATGGCCATCACTTCCATATACCTCCCCTTTCCCCACCGCTAGACTGCCTACTATTCAGCCTAAGTTGTCCTGAATTTGAAATGGGTGGCAGAAACTATCACACAATGAGTTACAGCCCACAAGAGACTATCCTTCATATTTAATGACTGCTGCTGTTTCCGCTACCCGCCAAGACCCTTCCTCAAGGAAGCATCTCCTGACAAAGAACAGCAACCACCTGGAAAAATATATATACACACCTGAAAAACCAGTAAAATGAAAACTGACTGGATTCCAACATTTAGACCAAAAAATTATTGGAGTTTTGGAACAAATTATTTCCTAATATAATGCTATGTTTTTTGCAAGTTACAAGACTCTACAACTAAGTTAGCCCACTAGGACCAACATGGCTTATCAAACCAACCAGACACACATGTACAAGCATGCACACAAAACACGGCACTTAGTTAAGACACACAAATAATGACATCTACCAACCAGTTTCACAACACATCCAAAATTTCATTCTAAAAATTGTTTTTGAAAACGTGCGTTTATCTGGATTGAAATGGAACAGAACTTCTCATTCTCAGTAGAGGACAAAAAAACCCTACCAAGTACTTTTCTTTAAAGCTCCTTGCACAAGTTGTACAAGAGACATTCTTTTACAAAACTCCTTTAAGCTCAATGCTTCAATCTCACTAATCCTCAGAACAGAGGCAGCAATTCAGCTACGTTAATTTTTAAAAGTTTGATTGTTTATAATTTGTGCAGTTGTAAACATCAAATCCAGACACTGAAATAAAGCAATCTTTGAAAAGTAACTGGAGACAAAAAGTCAATAAACAGACCATATAAAGAACACCCATACCTCTTCAATAAAAATAATCAGAAATGGTAATAAAATAACCGCTTGAAAGCTTCATGCAACATGTTTTTAGATGTTTAAAAACTACTACCAAAGAAGAAAGGAAAACAAAATAACAACAAAATGGCCTAATGCAAATAAAAGGTCACACATGATTGCATGCACTGTGCAGTGATGTACTCTTTCAATAGTTGTACCTCATTTACTAAAAACCTGACAGAAGCACCGCTTGTATCATTTGCTAAAGTAAGATTGTTTAGGTAAGTTCTCTTGTTTTAAAAAACAAGAAATGTATTTCTTCTCACAGGAAAAAATGTTCAACCATTTACTTTTCACATTTGAAGTCTTTTCATTCCCACTTAGATGAAGTACAGAAAATGACTTCAGAAGCTTGTTTTGTGTGCAAAGTAATACATCAGTATAGAACATTCTTTCTTGCTCTTCCTTTTTTTTGGTCCTTTTAAACTGTACCTCTGTCTGGAGAATTTAGTAATGTTGCAGATGAGGAGGAGAGCCGCTTGTTAATGACTGGATCAACATGTTTCGAAAGGTTCATTGTTGAAACAGACCGCCTGTCTGGATCTAAAACAAATGGAGATAATGCTAATTGACAGCCCACATGCAGTAGTGCAAGTTCCTAGCTCACTAGTGGGAGGAGGAAAACATGACTAAGTCACTCCTGCTCTACCACAAGAACTTTCAAGATAGAATGGACTTCTCAGCAGACGTTGTACAGGTGACTCAAAGACTGTGCACAAAACCGTTTAATTTAAGTTTCAACTGTCTAAAATATTCTGTTAATTGATTATCATTCAATGAGCTTGCAATCCAAGGATGTAATGGAGGACCTAAAGTGGATACTAGTAGACAAGATGATACGTCCTTGGTTCCTTTCAATATTCTCGGAAAAACCTTGCTCGTGACTTACAGTAGAAAGATTCAGGGAAGGAGCAACATGCTTGAAACTGTCAGGTTATTCATAAAAAAACCCCTTAGTGCCTGAATAAAAGGTGACATTTGACAGGGCACTGTTACTGGGCAGAAGACCAATATCACGACAATACAACGCTGAAAAATTAAGTGAAGACCAGTGCACAAGGGAAGCAAGGGTAAGCATGAAAGGAGTTAAAAGGTTTAGTTAAAAATCCCATAGTTATGTGTAAGTGCTAAACTTCCCACCACAGAGTCATTTTCTACCTGCTGTGAATGAAGTTGTAGTCAATGCAAAACAGCACACAGCTTCGCAGATAAAGAAAATGAGTCTCTGTACAAGGTTAAAGACTACTTATAATGCACACGCTTGGTAAGTAATACTAAAGGGTTTTATTTTGCTTTTAGGTTCTGTACATTTTAGAGCAGTATTACATCATTTGCCTGTGTGACTGCTGCAGAGTCAGCATCTGCACCCTACTGAAGGGGTGATGATTATTTCAAGAATACAGATCACACACACTTGGTGCACGCACGACTCACATGAAGGCTGTTGCTAGCAACAGCAGAAGGGGAGGAATGAGCTGAACAGGCCAGCTATTTGCTTCCTGTTCTCTGAAAAAAAGCTACATCCATCAACTACATGGCCTCCATTGCAAACTTTCACTTGGAAGTCTGACATTCAGAAGATGCTGGGAGACTCAATTCTGCTTTTGCTTACATTTTAGCATTTACTGAACCTCAGCACTACTCATCAGAGCATTCAACCATGCTGAAAAGCAATGAGGTCTGAGCATATGCTTAAATGCTCTGCTGATTCACATTCTGTGTGTGCAAAAATATGTCCACATACAGTTCTGGAAGCAGATACAAACTCAGGACACTTGACAACATTAAGGAGGATGTTGCCGAAATATTATCTGTAATTATTTATTTATGACAAGTACATCAACATCATATTTACCTGTTCTGACTTAGTGGATTAAGGTATACTGTGTACAAAAAATTTTCATAGCAATACAGTGCGTGAAAAACACTTTAACTCTCCCCAGATCTATGAACTATATAGGATTCGCTGTAACTGGTTGGGGCAAAGAAGCAAAGATTCTCCTCTACCCCATGTGATTATTTGCTCACTTCATCTAATACAAGAATGACTCAGTGAGGGTGTAGAACTAGCAAAACTGGGTACTGGAAGGAGGATAAAACTCAGAAATTTTGATCTCATATCTAATCTATAGCTGAGAAAAATGTATAGAATACCAGTACAGCAAAAAAGTTTCTATATTTGGCATAAAGGATGTGCTGCATAAAACAGCTTTCTGAAGGTGACAAATGACAATATGAAAAATCACCTCTTGCATTTGGCATGCCAACATTTCTCTTCTGTCTATGAACTTGAAATGAAATTCAGCATGAGAATTTGTGCATAAGTGTTGGCAATATGAATCCTATAAATGTAGAACAGGTCAAATGCAATCCATCGTCTAGAAGATTGCTGGTTTCTTTGTTCTAAAAAAGAAGAATTAAAATATCCATAAACAACACATCAGCCAATGCAGCTGGTTATATGTCTGTGTTCATGTGCAAAATAATTCTAAATCCTGTGTAGAAGTAGTATGCCAAAAGGGTTTTAGAAAAGACCAAAATATTCAAATTGGGTGTCCTTGAATTCCAGTAGACAGAACATTACGCTTCATTTCAGTGAATTGTGCCAAATCTTTAGAGTCAGCCAGCAGCAACTTTCAACAGTAAAAATAAATAACAGCAAAAAAAGTCTGGTACTAACAACAGTTCTAATCTATCAGCATGATGTTAAGCATGCATTGCAACTAAGTGAGGGTGGTTTAGTTACTGATGATCTCATTTCCTGAGAGCTATCTATGGGTAAAGGAGTCAACAAACCACAGCAATTATGTACCAGGTTTTCTAGCACCACCCAGAGATCTGAAGTGGTGCTCCAGGCCTGCTAAATCGAGAAAGGTGAATGATGATTCAAAAAAATAACCTAGGGACAGAATGCAAGACAATGATTTTTCACAGTAAAGAAAATAAAAATCAGATAAGTTAGAGAGAGTTAAGCAAAAAGTAACCTTTTATGAAAAATAACTGTTTATTGAACTTATATAGGACAAAGATTTCGGAGCATTCTTTTATCAACTTTTTTTCCCTCCTTAACGAAAGGTTGGACACATTGAAATGTATACAGTTGAGTAGGAAGAGAAGGTGCCCCTTTCTGGTGAAAAAAAAGGACAAGTTCTCTTTTTCAGATTCAAGTCATATTTAACAAGGCATATACACATTAATGACAGGTTAAGTTAGAGAAGATAAGTGGGGAAAAAAGCAGACAGCTAAAATTCACTTAAACTTAATTTGCCGATCTTTAAGTTTCTTCTAGAGGGGAAGAAAGGGACTTCTATCTCCCAAAATATCTGTACAAGGTACAGAAAGCTTATGACAAAGAACAAATTTTCTTCCTCGTGTCTGTTTTAATCTCCGTATTTGGTCATTTCCACCACACCTCTTTTTCAAGCCATGACATTGAGCATTTGCATACAGTAGCTCATCTCACAAGACTGACACAGCACAAGCGCACCCACACAGACACACACAAACAACAGCAAAGCAGCAGAAGCGAGAAGCTGTAGCAAGATATAGAGTTACAGAATTAGTTGACTCCTGAAACAAGTTTTAACTTCTGTTCAGACTTCTCCTTGTTATCTTTTTGCTACACAAGAATGTCAGAAACATGCCATTGCTAGCAATAATAAGATCAAGAGCAAAGAATTTAAACCAGCATACACTGAATCATTCTTCCTTTTGACAGAAGCAAAGTATATTACAGTTAACTGGCAGGGCAGGGAAACTGGCTAGCAAACCAAGCCTCCCTCTTTACCTGTGTTATTAACGCGGTTATGTAGTGCTCCTCCCCAGGACCATCTGTTTTGCTTTTGTTTTGGCTTCTGGCTTCTTTCAATTGTGCGACGTACAACAGCTTCATGTCGTTCCTTAAGTACAACAGGATAATACATTTGGGTTTTTAACTTATCTTCTCATCATAACCTGCTACCCTCCACATGGACAAAACCCAGCAGGCATCTTGGAGTTGTGTTCAAGCTTATGTGCTGCCTGCTAAGACACACACTCAGATGAACCACCCTAAGTCTAGAACAGGATTAAGCAGTAATAAAGCCATAAACAAATTAATATTTTAACTGTAATTTTGAAAAGGTAAGATCTGTTTGAGACCTGCAGAACTGCAGAGGAAAAGCAGTGGCCCTGTTATGGCAGTCACTACACAAACACACTCTAGGGCTACTTGCCACCTTGTATCTCCCACCTACTAAATACCAGAACCGTGGGAGAGAGAAGAAACAAAAAAACCAACAAGGATGAACTGACTTACATAGGATTACACTGCATGTAGCTCCCATCTTAAGGCAGACAAATCATCCAAGAGCATGTTTCGTTACAAACTCACTTTCTGATATTGTTGAGGCAACTGCTATTTAGCTACTCTTCTACTGAATGGCTAAGAATTAACAGCTAACCATACAAAACCAACCCAATTTGTGTTTTTCTGCATGAGTTTGTATAGTGCCATACACTCCAACCCAGACAGGCTCAACTTCGTTGCATTTGATTCATAAAGGGCACTTTAAGCAGCAGTATCCGTGCAAGTAACATTTAAAATCCTCTTTCACATGCTCTCTCATACTGACCATGGCTTCTGTTGCATTCTCTCCACCAACTCTTACAGACAAAGTTTGGTAGTATCATATCTTATGGTAAAAGCAAGCTGGAGAAGTGTTTTCATGACATTTATTCTTACCTTATCTTCTTCTATTCTCTGCCTTCTCTTTTCCTCTACGGCAGCTCGCCTTCTCTCTTCCTTTATTCTCTGCTCTTCCAGCTTCTTTCTGCGTTCCTCTAGATGCTTTTCATAATGTTGCCGGGCTCTCTCTTCTCTTTCTAACCAGACTGATTCTCTTGCAGCTGTGAGAAAAATCAGAAATAAAAGTATTAACAGGCTATATGTGATGAAATCTTTAATACAGTTTGAATAACTAAGCTAAATGGAAAAACTTTTGAAGTAATTTTCTTAAGAAGACACACATAATAGATACTAATCTCTCCTTATGTACTAAAACATCATGTACCCTGGTCACACATTAATTTCATTTCATCTCAATTTACTTACTACAAATTACCACCAGAAACAGTTACATTATTTGAGCATATAGTTTCTATGTGGAAGAAAGGATTTTTTGTTAGTTTAAAATACCTAAATACTTAAGTCAGACATATATGAACACACTTCTTTTGTACAAACCATAATTCTCTGTAATCTTTTACTGTAAGAAGATAATAGAAAGATAAAACTATTAACACTATATATCTTTACTGATCAATACAGATGTCTTAACAATAGAGGTGGTTAGGATGACAATTCTAGCACCTGGACTGTCAGCAATACCAACAGCTGACTTGGAAACAAGTTACCCACCAAAGTCAGTCTAAAGATGAACCTTAATCTGTCATAAAACTCCACTGCTGCAGAACTCTGAACAACATGTTTCAGAAGCGCTAATCAGAACAAATCAAGAAGCACTACATGAGACAAATTTTGCTCCCCATAGGGTCTGAATTTTCATGACGGTAATATCGGGAACACAGCCTCAAACTGCAGCCCACATGAAAGCATTCACACATGACACTCCGGACCTCTCCCCATTATTGTCTTAAAAGCTTCAGGTCCCAGAAATTTTTGTGTTCTAAAAAAATCCTGTTACTTGATTTTTAAAAAATCCCAGACATTTGATACCCCTGGATCTTCATGAACTGGCCGATGGGAGTACAGGAAGAGATGCATGTGACAGTCATGAGACAAACTTTACCAAGAACCACATCAGAAAACCATACACAGGAGCAGCTCATTGATAACACAGCAGCAACAGCGAACCAGGACAAAGTGTCAAAAGCACTTTTCAGTTTCCAAGGTCAGTAGCGTAAGGAACTTATCTACCTATGTCTGAGACAGTATTTTTATTTTTTAATTCAATCTGGAGGAAAAAAAGGAAATAAAAAAGAAAAAAGAGAGCCTGCTGTTATATTCACATACCCTAGAACGGCAACTCCAGCCTTCAGTTTCCAGAGAGATTGGTGGTGTTTGACAAAACCACAAACCAAAAGACCCAAATGCTTCCAGGTGCACAGAGCAGACATTGCAATCATTTCTTCTAACACTAGGACTCACTTTCACCAAACTGCTCTTCTGCATTTTCTTGCCTACTCAAACAAATCCCACTCCACCTAAAAAAGAACTTAGATTGCACTCTAAAACTTACGTACTTGCACATGCAATCTCATGAAAAATCTCTACCCTGAGTAGATCTGTCCATATGTAGGATTATCTCCCTTAAGAAAACAGCTCTCTACCATTTCAGATGTCAAACACTTTGATGACAAAAGCAGACAGCATGTTTAGCGTTGCTGCGGGATACAAGCTAGTAGGGAGATGTTTGTTCAGCAGCTACAAGCAACTAAAAGGCACCCTCTTGGCAAGATGGGTGAGAGTTCAGCAATACGTTTGCAGGAAATTTAACAATCATAGCTAGAATAATTACAGCAACAAGGAATAGTATCGTTGCTTAGATAATTACTAACAATAGGTGTGAGAAGTGACACCTACAAATGTGAAATACTAATGCAAGAGCCAGCAGAAGATTTACAGAAATACTCTGTAATAATTTAGTTAAGTGACTTGAAGGAGAAATGTAAACTGCAGACTAAGGCAGAAAATAGCAGAATATGGCAGAAAAAGCAGCTACCAGGCCAACTGAAATCTGCAAAGGCTCTTTCTACTATATTAAGGCCTTAAAACATAACAAAATAAAGCCAAAATCGGTGTTCCAAATGCAAGACTAATTTGTAAACCAGAAACACGCATCTGCTGCCCCTCCTTGGGAGCTAATAGCTCCCCAAGAGAATGGATGGGCAGAGATGAGACTCACTACGATCCACCCTTCTCCTGGAACTACATGACCCCTCATATGCCGCCTTTCTATTGCCCAGGTCCAGAGAAGACTGAGCAAAGTGTTCAGTCAGAGCCCACCTTTTCCAACAATTTGTGTTACATCCTGAACAACTAAAGTGTAAGACGTCACCTCTGAGGTATCGTCCCCGCTTCTTGTCTTTGTCTTCTGCTTAGTAGTCCAACTTTGCTAACCAATGCCTTGGGCAGAACCACTGCCAGCCTGTCACCAGAAAGGTAGTGATTTTTGCAAAAGCTTGCTCTTCCTATTAGCTTCTGCACAGTTGGATTGCAGAATAGGGTCAGCCCAAGAACAGGCAGCCACATCAGTGAGCTGCACTGTTCTTTCCACTTACTCTATGTGAATTTATCTTGTTTTCTTCAGCAGATGAGGATAACTTTCTCTAAAAGCAGCAACCCAGTTAATTTCAACCAACTACTTTTTCAAAAACCAAAAAAAATACTTATATCTAATACCGTCTAAAAACTGGCAAGTGACATTTCTAAAGTGCTTATACTTAAAAGGAAAAAGAATAAACAATATCATTAATCTTCGAATGCTGCACTGCAAACATTTCATGTTAACTTCTTTCTCCTGAATTTTTGATGAAAATTTCAGAGAAAGTTAACACTCATTATTACAGGATAGGACCACTTTAGATCTCCCTATTCAAAACACACACATTTAAAAATTGTATTAACTTTTGCCCGTTTTGGTGAGGTTTCATGACCATTTTAACCAAAGTGCTGGCTGACAGCAAGAGGAACAGCATTTGCCCTCCTCTAGGCTCCGAGTTTGTACTCCTCCTCCCCATGAGGAGATCAGATGGACCAAGAAAACAATCTGATTGAAACCAGGTTGGTTCCATGCCTTTTTCCTTCCAACACTCTTAGCTACAGCTGGTGCTAGTGCAGACTGGGCAGCCTGGGCAGACGGGTAAGCAGACATGCTGCTGCTGAGTGGGTGCAGAAACCAGAGGAAGCCTCGGGGCAGAAACAGGACTTCTGGGCACTGGAGCACAGCCTGCCAGAGCACTCCTGAAGCTAGACAGGGCTCAAAAGTTTGCTGAATTCGGCAGCAGGTCAATGCCATAGATACAGAGAAGCTGATTTTACCTTGTTGACACCAGACTATGATGCCAAACTAATTCAAACCCAACCTACACCTAAAAGGAAGGTTACAGAATGTGGCTTCTCTGTATTTCACAGATTTACGAAAGCTTCTGCCCCAAGGTCTCATTCATTGCCTAATTCCACACACAGTAAATTCAAAAATCTTAAAAGACCTCTGCAGTTCTGTTTTGAGCAATGATACGTTCCTGTTTATCTGATAAGTCATACTCCTAGCTTAGTATATATTTTCTCCAAAAACTAATTCTTTCTCCTCCATCAACAGAACCAGTTAGTATATGTGCGATACTTGTCTGAAGACAGCAGTTTCACAAACGGCACAGTGAGGCTGGGAAATCATGCCTATTACTCACAAGGACACAAAAGGAAGGAAAGAGACACTGAGAGCCTGAGTTTACAGGCCTGAACAGGTGAAATATTTTACTTCATAAAACCAAATTTGAATAGAAATACACTGTGAACAACACAATACTTAATAATTTTTCCCTTTTCAACACTAGGTTTTTATCTTCCTCTTTATCCTCAAACAATTGTTCATAAGTGCTAGACTGCAGTAATGTTAAATAACTGTTAAATACCATTCCTGAAGGATATGGTATTACTCTCTCCTTCTGCTCTTTCTGTAGAACTACTTCCTGTGAAGCTTCTCCTACTAGTTTTCATCTTCAGAATTGTGTCCTATTTGAGTCCACTGTTATGGTTCATTTCTGATACAGAAACGTTTAGATGGTTTGTTTCAGTTCTGTGGACAGCATTGGACAGATACATATAGACATAGACATACTTTAACTTTAAAAAGGTATATGATTTTATGGGTGTATTTTATTCTAACATGCACAAACTGTAACAATTCGTCTTATTTTCCAGTCTTTATTATTTGTCTATCTGTAGATGTCACAGATATGGATCTTGGGAGAAAAAAAAAAAAAAAGAGAATCATTCCCTCTTCTTAAAAGGAAACCTGGAGTCCACTTCATTTATTGCATGCAAAATTTGCATAATTTGATCTTGGTATAAACTTCAGCTTCCCTAGCTAACCATTCAAGAGTGAAACTAGATTGTTCCCTTATGCAACATCATAATGTTTGCAGTCTAAGTTTGACCCACCTTCACAGAGGAAATGCTCGAGACTCTTACAGCATCCCATCACCATGGTGCTATACAAATGAATTAACAAAAAAAATAACTGCACACACCGTGTTACATAGACCCTGAACACACTATGTAACCCAGACAATGTAGTTGTTCGAAACTGGAATTCAATCAAACCATCTTGCAGACGTTTTGAAACAGCCATTCTCTTCGAAAAAGCTAAAAGCACCTAAGGAGCTGAGTAGCACGCATCTCATGAAAGCCCATCTAGCTGCAGCATGTTGGCTTTCACTCAGTAGTCTCTTACGTACAGACTCTAATGATCATAACAAGACAAGCCACTGCTGTGAGCCAAAAGACTTCCACAGATCTTGAGATCAACTGGATCTTTTGTGCCTGGAATCTGCTTACCATGGCAACAAGCATGTAAAGGCTCTTTGGTTTTCTACTGAAAATAAAGCACTTCCTGAAGAATACAAGAAACTAAGAAAAGCAAAGAATAAGAAACCAGCAACTTTTTTAACTGATGTAAATGGTTAGCACCTCTTGGGGCATTATTCGTGGTGATTTCCATAGGCTTCAGCCTGTCATGTTTTTTAGAAAAAGTAATGAAAATAGTATATTCGAACTTTCAAGACTAAACTCAGGAAAAGAAAGGCTGAAAACATTTTTATGTTTTGGTATGTGAAAGAGTTAGTGTTCACATACACTCTCACTGCTGGGAAGACAACCAGAATGGTAAACCTCCGCTCCTCAGAGAAGGGATGATAAAATCATACTTTTGTGATAAACAAAGACAACTCAATAACAGAAGCACACATTAGTGATGGATTAACCAAGGCAAATAGAAGTGTTAGGATGGAATCATAACAAAAGAAATAGATCTGATTTCAAACAAATATAAAAGCTACCTCCTTCCATCATCTTTAAGTTACAGCCAAAAGGCAGCAGAAAATATAAACCCATCTGCTAATACGAGGTAGTTACTAACTTTATGCTTGGACCAAGTATTTAACTAGTACATAAAAGCATGATTTACGATACATCTCTTTTCTGAGAAAGAGTGTAATATCTATTTTCATGAATTTAACTTTTTCCACAGATAGGGAAATAATCTTTCTTGCTTTTAAATGTTAGGGTTTTAAAAAAGTATTAATTCCTACATTTTCTCTTATTAGAGAATCAAAGGAGAAGATCTGCTTTGTTTTCACAGCTTCCTATATGCACTACTGACATTCTTGCATGAATTTCAGGGCTCGGTTTTTGCCATCTATAAAGTAGGTATAGACAGTGACATAAGTTAGTGTCCTTAGATATATGATGTTATCTTCAAGAAAAATAAAAAGTCTAAAATAACATCTTTTTACTTCATTTTCATGTCCCTATTTAGGAATTTGCAGAAACTTTTTTCCTGCTACTCCAGACAGAAATTAACAAACTGTGTTCTAGGGTAAAAACTGAAGTTTACTCAAGGGTTAAAAAAGCCCACTCTAACGTAAAAATTGGGAATAGTAAGCCCTATAGTGAATATGTAGGTGTGCTTCTAAAAGCAGTGCAAGCTGTGTTTTGTAAAGACACGTACACACATCAAATGCCTTGCTGACAGAAGGAATCAGCAGATGAGCCCACAGGAAATGGAGGATACCTCCAAAAGATCTGATCAGCTTGGAAGAGCAGCCAATTTCCAAGATGTGGAAGGGGAAGATACCCACTTTTATGACGGCTCCTCCAGAAGCTGTATGAAGTTATGCCTGGTGATGAGCCAATGCTGGACTCTAATACGGGTACAGTCCAACAGAAAGGCTTTTTCTTGGGGGCTGAGCCTTAACAATTTCATGATACTTCTCTCCCTTGTAATAACACACATGGGCTGACAACATGCAAGAATCATTCAAAGAAAGCTTGGTCATCATTCAAACAGTACCTGCATGCTGAAAGTCTAAATGGTATAGGAACATTTACATTAAAGCTGGAAAATACAAAGAAAAGCCTTGTTCTAGCTCATTACTTAGTATAATCTATAAATTTGAACAGTCATGTGACACAAGGATACAAAATCAGAGCATAAAAACAAGATTTAGAAATTGAGCCCTGGACGTGCTGTTAATACCTTTTGCTTGTTTGCAAACTAGTAATACTGGATTAAATTACAAAGCAACATAACTAAGGATATAATTCTGGCACCTCTGAAGTGAATAACAGAGCAAAAGAAAACAAGGTCAATCAAGAAAGAAACATTCCAGTATTGAGAGACATGTAAGCCTTGAAACCAATCAATGTTACATTAGATTAACTAATGTCAGAGATATTAATTGCAAACCATGCATGTTTCTCTTGTGAAAATCATTTTGTAATTTCTATCCCCAGTCACACACACACAGAGCCGCTTGTTGCAGGGATTTTAGGCTGTGAGGGAAGGGGAAAGCAAGCATTAAGTGTCAAAGCTTCTATTTTCTGTTTATCCACGTGAAGCAATGGATGTCCCGCCAGCTCCTCTTTTGCTGTCTCTTCTGCTGTCTCTTCACTTCAGTCCTTTTTCTTCTGGTTTAGTGCCTATAAAAGGCAGATCAGTCTAGCACCACACTTTCTCAATCTGCATTTTGCATCCACCTTGCACTGACAGCTTACCTGAGTAAAGATCCTATAGTCTGTCAGTCTTTCCAGCCTTTATCTTTCCTGACTTTACAGCACTGACCTCAGGAATAGCTTTCTCCTCTGACCGCTGTTTCACCTCTCCTCACTGCCAGCTCTGCATTGTCTGAGACTGTGATTGCCTCCTTGCTGCATTAGCAGAAAAATGGATCAGTGATGCTTTAACTGCACCTAAAAAGGGGAACGTTCCATCAGGGCACAGAAATGGCTGACTGAATGAATTAGAAGGTGAACTTCAGAGCTGTAATTAAAGCTGAAGTTAACGTTACATTTTCTAAGCAAACCCTTCCCCAGTAACCATGCTCTGAGGGACATTCAGCACAGAAATTTTTAAACTAATCTTCCTTAAACATTGTTTTCTTGCCTTATAAACCCTTCTGACAGTCGAGTCCTCTGAGGACATCCAAAAATGATTTCTATGCTAGGGTCACTGATTCCCAGTTTCTATAGAGTTTCTGACTCTAGAAACTTTGGATAAAGTTCTGTCCCCAACTGCCACGGAAGAGAATAAGCCAGAAGGAATTCACTGACAGAAAAAAAATTTGTAATTTTTATTAACATGATATTTTGCCAATGATCACTTTCAAATGGGAGAGGAATATGTATCATAATGTGATCTTTTAAAAAAATTATTATAATGCTTATGCATTACATCTATTAAGAATTTAGTGGATTTAGCCAACCTGAAACTCAGACGTATTCTAAAAGCGTGGGTCCTTCCCACAGGGTGCAGACCTTCAGGAACAGGCTGCTCCAGCATGGGCCCCCATGGGGTCACAAGCCCTGCCAGCAAACCTGCTCCAGCGTGGGGTCCTCTCACCATGGGGCCACAGGTCCTGCCAGCAGCTTGCTCCAGCACGGGGCTCCCCACAGGGTCATAGCCTCCTTCAGGCATCCACCTGCTCTGGCACGGGGTCCTCCACAGGCTGCAGGTGGAGACCTGCCCCACCATGGACCTCCACAGACTGCCGGGGGACAACCTATCTCACCATGGTCTGCTCCACGGGCAGCAGGGGAACCTATGCTCTGGTGCCTGGAGCACCTCCTCTCCACTCCTTCTTCACTGGCCTCGATGTCTGCAGAGTTGTTTTTCGCATATTCTCACTCGTCTCTCCTGCTGCAAAATGCCCTTATGCAGCTTTGGTGTTTTTTTTTTTTCAATTCTTTCTTAAATATGTTATCACAGAGTTGCTGCCACCATCACAGATGGGCTCAGCCTTTGCCAGCCGCAGGTCCATCTTGGAGGTCTATCAGACATAGGAGAAGCTTCTAGCAGCTTCTCACAGAAGCCACTCCTGTAGCCCCCCCGTTACCAAAACCTTGCCATGCAAACCCAATATACCTTCACAAACAACTCAGTTCTGACATGTGTGTGTCAGCCCCCAATGTCAAACACAACTGGTCAGCCTAACACATGCAAAGGAGCCATAGTGCCAAGCTGGAGCCAGAAGTGTGACAGCTCCCTTTGCTCTGTCCTTCAAGAACAGCCCTGTTTGACAGCTATCACCCCCACCTACCACTGCCTCTCTCGGGACTCCCATCTTGCATGACCCAAGAGGGTTGGTCACACACAGAGATCTGATATTTGTATTTTAAAGGATAGATGTTAATTTCTTGCATGGGCACCGTGGCAAGGAGTGCTAGCAGAAACAGCACAAAATGAAAACATGATTACTAAAGAGCAAGTGACACATGGAAGATTATTTATAGAATCAAGTAAAGATTACCCTAATAATCCTTCAAATGTCTGAATGTGCATATCAACAAGTAATACAGACATTACCAAATGGTCAGGGGAATAAAAAACTTGAGGCACGGCTGCTAAGCAATTCCTTTATTTCTGCCCATGTAAGAAGCAAGTCTAAGAGAATAAAGCCAAAAATCCAAAAATCAATACAACTTATTAGTCACGGAAAACATGGGTTACATAGAAAAAAAGCCAAAGAATTCATCTTTCAGAAGTGTTGGGATGGCATTTCAAAAGCAATGTCTTTCCTACAGCGAAGGAACTGAAAAAAATCCTTTTCTCTTGATGTGCTGATTAGCCAAAATAGCATACGTGTCCCTGTGTGCCTTCCATGTTTCTAAAGAAAGTTCCAAAACTAGACATGAATACACTAGGGTGAACGGGGCATTTTTGTAGAAGCCATTTTATTCTTTTCAATTAGGTAGCGTGACATGATCCTCAAGAAACAGCAGATACCAACAGTCCCACCACATATATATGCTGTAAGAATCCAGACAACAAAAGTGACAGCATTCTTCTTTTCTACTCTATAAACTCTCATTAAAAAGAGATGAGGTAGACACCCAAGTGTGTCAAGTAAACTAAGACTGCCTAAATACCACCACCATGTGCAAGCAAATCCTCAAGAGTGCAGAGCACATACCGACCCCTTTGTACCACAGTGGAAGCCACATCTGTCACATCACAGCAGAACTTGAAAAAAAATTAAAGCTTGAAAGTAAACAAAAGGGAGAAAAAAAAATAGGTCTCAAATCAATCTTCCTGTAACATCAGAATATTGCCTATTAAAGAAACGTAACCATTATTAAACTGGTGCTCCACATGATCTCAACAGAAGGGTCGAACAATTTAATTTTCATTAAAAGGTAGATAATGTGACCTCCTGTGGTTCAAGTTGATGAAAGTACACAACAAAGTTGTTACAGATTACTACCAGCTCTACACTTACAGAACTGGACACTGTCCTTTTGTTTTGGCAGCACAGAATAATTTCACTTGAAGTACGACAGAAATTCTCAACTTCTGCTTAAAAAGCAGCCTTTCCTAAACCTGACTGATCCCCTGAATCAAGAGGAGAGAAATTAAGTTTAAATCCAACTTAATTGTACAAAAAAAAAAATTCCTTCCTTCCTTCAGTTGCTTTACTGTTACATGACTGATGTCCCAGTTTTAACAAAATCCAACTCTTAATTTGCAGTGAGACATTTATGTAATAGCATTATACAACTTGATGTTTAAGACAGACAGCTTAGGCATTTCTTTGCTATGGTTCACATGACATGAGCGACTGATTATCTAGGTTCTGCACTAAAAAAAAAAATGTCTGCACGCCATTGTAAAAATCATTGCTTTGCTGTACTGGAACACAAATCTCAAGAGACAGCCCCTAAATCATAATGTTAGAAGATAAATGTACAGATGAGAGTACAATGCGACTTCCAATTTTCTTGTTAGTTCAAAGTAATTCTTGATGCAAGAACACACAATACACTCATACATCACGAGCACATGCATAACTCTTCCATTTAGGAATGAAGGATTCCACATCAACCTAGAAAAAAACCCTACAGTTCGATGTGTCTTTTAAAACGTGTCACATAAAACAACACATTTCTCAACAGAGGTCATGTCCTTCCAGTAACAGTTATTCATTTATCAATAGCTAGAAAAATCAGACTTCAGGAGAAGTTAAGGAAAGCATCTCTCTGCACTCGAGTAAAGTGTTATTACTACGCAAGGACCGAACTTGAAAAAAGAATAAATTCAAGACATGGAAGCGTCATGTATGACAAATTCATTAAAATGGGCCAGTAACCTCCATTTGTTCTGGAACCCGAAGAAACTAAGCCTGTGCATATCATCATTTTCAGCTCCAGGAGCAGATTTTTAGGGACCGGCAAACATTCTGTCACGTTATCACCTCCAGCAAGCCAAAACCAAAGCTTTACTTTTCCCCTCCAAAACAACCCTAGTGATTTCACACATAGCTGGTACAACCTTCTAAGGTGCTGTAAAGAAGGAAGGACACTAATACTCTTAAGACCTAGGCGGCAATAACTCATGGTTCTCCAGGTTGGAAAAAGCAGCATGACTCTGGCTGAAGTTATGATATAGTTCCATAAACTTACAGAAGCTAGAAAACTAAAATAGAGAACTTCGGTTTCTCAAGCCATAAAAACAATGCAGCATCCAAAGAATTCAGGGTGAACATGCTAAAGAAAAAAAAAAGGTGCAATACTTGTGCTCCCCAACCTGCCAACTGCCACAGAACATTGTGGCAGCTAAACATATAAATAGATCTCAGAAAGCCATAAATTTGGCTTCACATGATTCTATAATTCTCCCACCACCACACTCGGTAGACTGACCATCACTACGCACTTGGTTAAGTAACCTTCACCTTCTCTATTCACTTGAGTAGTGTTCTGCATGCTCATGCACAGGTGGTATTTCATAAGATACTGAGCACATCTGTTTGACACCTACTAAAGGTTTTACCTGACAAAAATCCAAGTTCATGTAGAAAAATTCAAGCCACACGTTGGCAACATATTCTGCAATTCTATTTTATAGCAATAAAGGATGCTTTCAGCATCTAAAGAAGTCTAACCTTAACTGGTAAAAAAATTCTCAAACTCAAAAATTCCATATACATCAGTGAATCTGCCTTGCATCATTTCAGAAATCAACCTATTTTTCATTCTGATTCACAAAATAAGTAATAGGTATGTGACAGGTATAGCAAATGATGAACCCCAAGATGTGCATGAATTCAAAGATCTACTTTAAAGATGTAATAGTGCATCTAGAATGACATTATTGCATATCTAGCACAATCAGATTGCTGAATGCTCCTAAAAGCAAACTGGCAAAAACACTGCATGCAGATGACAGTCCATAAAAAACCTGAAACAATAAAAAAAAAAGCAATATAGAGTAGGTCTTACCTAGCTGTTTTTCTCTTTCTTCCCTCCGTTCTCTAGCAAGTCGTTGCCTGTCATCAACCTTTAGTATTGTTGGATGATCTGTAAATGGAGGGAGGGGAAAAAATATTAGGCATCTAGCATAAAATCACACAGTACCATAGAGAAGCTTTTAGAGGAATGACCATTAAACAACTCTAGTTATTCTACTTTCAAACTAGATCACATTTCCAGAAATCCGCCTTCTGAAAAAAAGATGGAACAATTAAAATAATGAACGTATTATAATCAAGATGTACAATACTCCCAAAGAAAGAGCTAAGCTGTAACTCTGAATTCCAGGCAAGATCACTGCTTACGAAAACCCAGGAAGAAGTTTTGAGTTACTTCCAAGCCTACGACAACCTGATTGCTTGGGAGCATTCTGATGAAATACTGTCTATTATCCCGTAACATCTCTCCACAATGCATCCACAGGAAATTCTGTTATAACGCAGCACTCTCTTCCCACCAGTATTGCCTCAAAAAACCCAATAAGCCCTACTTCGTGAGACTGAAGGAGCTCAGTACCCAAGCAAAACAGGTTGGATCAAAACACCGTAGCAGTTCTGGTTGAGCTTCTGAAGACAGCATGATACTGATCTCCACAGATGTTTCTGTGCATGTGTGTTAAAAGCTCTGGAGAACACTTTAAGACAGTGCATCGCATGCATGGACTGGTATAATACCAGTCAAGTAAGATGACAGTTTCCTCAACTATCCTTGTAGATTGAAAGCTAGCTACACCATTTCTTTAAAAATATCTGCAATTGGCCACTTGGATCACAGCAGTAAGACTAATATGAAAACTCTGTGTCAGAGCCCAGGCTTGACTATAAAAATTCAGGCTCAGTTGGAAAAAATAATAAAATTTAAAAAATCACTTGCTGGGTGAGACAACAAAATGCTGAACATCCTACCTCCAGCCTCAGCAGTGGAGCTTTCCAGACTAAAAGGGAACAAAATCCAAGTTACCAATTTATCTCGGTATGCTGCCAAAACTTATTTCCTACTCGTCCTTAGCCTGTTCTGTTAAACCTGGAAAGCTGTTCACTTTATGCTTTTTCACTAGCACTGAAAAAATCTGCTTTGAATGAAAACAGAGGTAAACAGAAAACCTCGCCGAAAAATCAAAAAGATTTCTGGGTATAAAGAAACGGTCTGATCTATTTTAGTATTGAGGGGAACTCAGTTTTTAGATATTTTAAGATAAATAACTACCTAGAATACTGTGACCATGGAAGCACATATAAAAACAAGACAACAGATCCTGTTCACTATTCAGTGTGAATACACAAAGAAGCAATCTGTAAAAACATGTGAGATGCATTGACTGCATTACCTATGAAAAAAAGTTACTAGCAAAACAATAGAAAGAGTCATAAAAATGAGGTTAAAGATATTTGCAGAAATAAATCCCTGAAGTGAGGATGTGCCTAAACAGATTTTGAATAGTTATCTGAATTAGACAAAAAATCAGTAATGTGCATGTCATACTCTACCAGAAGTTTCTGACAGGATTTCTTGGATGAAAGAGTTCACTGACAACTAGCTTCAGTTTAGTTATTCTTGAACTCTCATCAGTGAAAACCAATCATCTCAACAACATAGACTACAGCCCCAATTAATGGCATTAACAGCGATGCAAAGTAAGAGCTGCAAGGAGAAAACCCATTGCATAGTTGGTAGGAAGAAGAACATTCAAACACAATAGCCCCAATGAAAGGTACAAGAAGTGAACAAATCACCAGCAAAAACAAAGGTAATCCATCACCCAGTTACAGATCAAACCTTTAATGTTGGTTGAATAGTACACAGTGCTGCCATTTACGAAACTATGCCTAGCCATGCCACTGCATAGATTTGTCCAATGCATGGTGTAGATTAACATCTGGCTGATGTTAAAAAGTGTGCTGACTTGCATGCAGTCTCCTCAGCATGCAGACACAGGGCATAAGGGTAATAATATTCTTTCTCTCTTGTGACTGACACACGAGATTCACAAAATATTAATTTCTGTAGCGTGAGTAATTGGTGCTAGTGGAATAATGCACACCCAATATGAATTCCCCTGGAAAATGAGGATTCCCTTCAAGGGCTGTCAGCAAAGTCAATGTAACATCGAGTTGACAGAGAATGATGAGACATTGGGGAATAATGCAAAACCCTGCTTCTTTCAGAATGTACTATTCTCCTTCCAGCACTTTTTTTCTCTTTTCTTGAGAGGAGAGATCTCCCTACTGGGGAGAAGCAGCAATTCTTCAAAGAGGCAAGAGGGTTACATGGACAGGCAAACTGAAAAAGTTCTCCCTTAAGAATTCCTAATTATAAGCAATAGAAGGAATAAAATAAATTTTTAAAGCTGCTCTCTGCCATTCTTTCTGAAGATATCCAATTATTTTTCCTATATCACACATCTGATAGTGTTCACACACACAGAGCCCCTCTTCCAACACTCTAGGATGTTAGAACAATCCTCAAGAATTCACACTAAGTTGCAGGCTATGCACAGTGTAAGTATGTCTTCACTAACAAGCTATTTTGCGTACATTTGGGAACACAAAGAACTAAACCAATATTGGCACAAAGATGGGGATAACACCTTTGTAGCAGACCAGCATCGCCTTTGCTCTGCTAGAAGTTGGAGTATACATTACTGGTGCAAATCTTACACTGCTAATGAAAATCTCTTTTCTAAGCCTTGAAAATGATCCTTCATAGTTTGGCTACAAGCCCAACCTCCAACAACTGCATTCTGAATCCAGCTGATCTGCTGACACGCCCAGAACGTAGCTTCAATACCTTCAAGTTGTGGCAAAACAAGAAAGTTCACTGGGCCTGCTCCTCATTTTGTTTCTCATGTCTGCTCATTAACAACCTGCCAGGCAAATACCCGGGTGACTGGCATTTCTTCTTACTCAGCAGGAATACCAGGACAAACACACAGCGTACTTTGTACTCTCTCTTGCTCGTATTCATCATCAGGCAATAGTTTTAAGTTGCTGCACAAGGAGATAGGAAACATGTCATTTGCCACAAATCCTGCAAGAATTCCTCAATTCTTACAGAAACAATTCAGAACTGAGCACATGCAAAACCTCAGAGAAGACTCCAGGAAGACCCACATACTGCTGTAGAAGTTGCAGTCTGGTTACGATGCAACTCGTGTGAACTCAGATGCAGCAACCTATTTCACTACACTTACATAAGACAGAAATGCTTAATATTATATCCAAGAGGGCTGTTTGAAGATTAAACAAGCCACAATTCTATTAATTTTGCACCTATTGCTAGGAAATTAATCTCTAAACTACCTATGAAAATGGTATTTTTCGTAAACTTGCAACAATTACTCTGAGTTCAAAACTATTTTTAAGAATCTACTTGTTCATTTAAAGCTTGGAAGTCATGAACAGTATTTTGCAGAAATTCAGCACTGAAATGTCAGTCATTTTTGGTCCCTAGTTAAACTGAAGAAAGGAAAACGCAAGCTTTTGAAATCTTCTATATAATTAATACTCACTGAACTCTTAAGCACAGCTGACATTTGTAGCAATCCATTGTAATTTTGCTAAATTAGTAACTGTCCTATGTACTTACTACATATGGCCAGTTTCTGCCGCTCAGGTAACTATCAACTGCACCCAGTGTGATTTCAAAAGTCAAACTACTACTGTTCTTCATTTCCACCTATAATCTTCACTCTCTTCTCGCAAATGGCTGCTTCCCTTCTGCCTTTGGCTCCTAGGGTGTTAGTTTCTTGTACTAAAGAAACTAAAACAGATATCAAGTGGAAAACAGCAGCCTGTTTGTGCGTTAGTTTACATCGGTGCTGTGGGGTGACAGAAATGTAAATCACAGCACTGTGTGAAAAGATGCATTGCTTGGATCTCAAACTCTTCCCTTTGTTCAACTCCCTTTACACTGCCATGGACGCGTTTAGACTTATCTTGGACTCCTAATATTTGTTCAGCCTGTAGACACTTTCCAGACAACAATAATATTGTTTATAGGGACAGCTGTCACTCCCACTGCAAACTCTTTAGTTTGTTTTTTAACAAAACACTGTTTGACATAAAAACCTGTATGCAGTCTGAAGAAAATAACAACAGCCACCACCCCCAAACAAACAAAAACCAAACCATCAGCCCTCCGGAACTCTCTTCAGCATGGACTCTCACCAGCTGGGTGCAGAGTTAAACCCTGCACATGTGCCTGTGCCCTCCCTCTCTCCAGCCCCAGAAATTTTGCATTCCTTTCTAGGCATCAGCATAGATAAAGGGAGCACAGGAGCAGCCAGGACACCATCCTGAGTCTGAAAACTGCAGGATAAAGTGGGTATTGAATGCTGTCCAACACCAAGAGTTCTGGTTTTGCTGTGGAAGCAGGTAATGCTATCTCCTTTCTCTCCTCTTTTCCCCATTGTCTTTATGATTGAGAGCAGCCATGAATGCTGCACTTTGTGCCGGATCCAGCACTGCCTGACATAGCATGCGACGTGTGATCTGAACACAGACAGCACTGGGATTGCTTCCCTCCGGGGACGTAGACCAAAAAGTACCTGGCTCATGGATAGAGTCCATCAGTACAAAACAGCCACTGAACTGCCAGGCTGCCAAGGAGCAGAAAAAGGGGGGCTTACAGTGTGCCTAGTCCTCAGCAACACAAAACACCTACGCTTTCTCAGGCATATCTATACAAGATCGTTATTAATTGCATATTTTAACCTTGGGTACCTGAATTGCAATACAGGCAGAATTTAGATATTTAAGTGCTCTTCTGCATCTTGGTCTAAGCGCACAAGTGGAACAGACTCATGGCATCAAGGACTACATTAACCATTTGAGTACATAGACTTTCAGCTGTGTAAGTGAACAGTGAATTAAATCCACACAATGTACCAATCAGGTGTGGTGAAGCAGTAACAAATACCTGCCCACTGCATATAGGATATTACAGAATATGGCATGCCTTGTGATAAGTGAAGAAATGTCTGAACAGAAGCACATTTATCTAAAGCTTTAAATCCTTGCCTACAGTAGATAATTCTCATGCAAGCACATATGCAATATAGTGGCTTCTGTTGCCTTATCTGACTTCCCAACCCTCATTCCTAAGACGAATTAAATAGATTTTTTTCAGTTTTGCTTCTTTGCAAACAATCAGAGATTCCAGTCTAACTAAATATGAACAGTCACCAGTTTTGACTGAAACAGTAAGAGAGGTGTAAGAGCATCAAACATTTTAAAGTTCCTAAGACGACAGCTGTTTTTCATACACCATTGAGGCAAACAGCCATATAACATGAAGCACATGCAATGGCGTACCTGGTTTAGTTACGGTGTTGCTTTGTCCTGAAGTGACTTTCTTGTCTTGTATTTTAGAACCTTCAGCTGCTAAAATAAAGAAAAGGAAAGAGATAAGTTAACTATGTTAATAAACAACAGCTCAACCACTCTATTGTAATGCAACTTAAACACTTCTGAGTTCCCTTTAAAACTAGACTGTTCCGAAATACTACTTTAATACCATTCTACACTATTTTGCATAGAAAAAACCCTGAAGGTTACACAGAAAACACTGAAGCCACAATACAAGCTCCCCATTCAAGTTAAGGAAAGAACCACAAGAAGATTCCATTTTAAAATGTTGTTTTAATAAGGTGTATGATTTTTTTTCTATGCTAGGCTAATGCTATACATGCAGCTAATTTTCCTTCTTCCTTCTCAGTGATTATTTGGAAACCACTACTTCCAAAGCACAGCAGTTGTTAATTATTTTTAATTTAATTTTCCTTGGAGGAAGCTGAATTAATTACACTGATAAAAGCAAGTTAGCGGGAATAACAGAATGAAACTTCAGAGTGACTTTGAAGAAGTAAACACTCAAACATGTTGCAATGTTTGGATGCAACGAGGAAATTGTGTTGCTAAATGTGACTTGCAGGTCCTAGGTTTCTAAATGTATGGTACAAGATACTGGTAAAAACTTCATAGACTCTTTACAAATCACTAACACACTCACTCTGCAGAACTGAACAGAGAACCTGAATGAAGTCTAACAGAGGAGATTTTCCCGTTATTTTCAATAGACCTGTCAATCTAGAAAGAGATAATTCTGGAGCTCTGAATGCCCTTCACAAAAAAAAAAAAAAAAAACCCCAACCAAAAAAACAAAAAAAAAACACCCACAGAAAAATCCCACAAACCAAAAAAACCTCCAATCAATACAGATTCACTATTATACTTCAAATCATAACAATATCCTTGGCTCAGCATCTATTTATAATCAAAAGCAAAGCCAGCAAACTAGATGCCATGATTTTCTCAGCTTACTACTCATCTTCATGTCCAACAGCTTCACTATAGGAATGTTTGAGCCCACAATACAGCACTCTGGGAAGAGTCTAAAGACAGACTAAGAATTCTAAGAACGCTTCTACAAACAGCTTGAAAGTATTTGCAAACAAGGATAAATAGACAGTTGTATCAATAAAGCCTAGGGGAGGAAAAAAACCCACCCAATTCATTTAAATTAAAATATCACTAGAAATGAAAGTTGAAAAAAATGGTTACTCCAGCTTTAAAATCTAAACAGGCATTGCTGTGTTAGTACCACTTTAGAAAACAGTTTAGTAATTTTTTTTTTCAGAAGGCTCCAAGCAGTTTCCTATGCTTGTCAGCTTTACAGCGTACATTCAGGCCTTAGCGCCTCAGTGAGTTCATTCCCCACATGGCCTGACAAATGTCTTTGTTCCCCCTTTATCTCCTTCCATAGTCATGTTTCAGGACGAACATAAAGGATAATAGGTAGCAAGAGGAGCCTATGTAACACTTACTGTACCCTTTTTGCAGGGGACAGGCAGGTGAGGGAAACAAAAATAGCATTGATTAAATGTTTTGTGTTCATAAGCATTGTTTTGCTGAGAGTAGCGTTCAAAAATTACATCACCTCACCACAAAAATCATGTGTGAAATTTGAATTGTCAAAAAAGACACTCCCCTCCCTGACAACTGTGTTAAGTCTTTTGTGATCAACAGAAGTAACTACTGTTGAACCTAACAAACATTGATGCCAAAACACTGAGAACTGTCATATCTTCAAGGCAGCCCAACAAAAGGTTTTAGTATTTTGTCATTTTAAAGGCCTCATACAAAGGATTAGTTTGACCTATAGGTAGATGGACTGATCTTTCGCAAGATAATCCAAGCAACACTGAACACTTGCACCTCCAGGCTTTGTAGAATCTATCATTATCAAAATCTATACCTTTTCCTCTCAGTACTCCAAAAGGGTGGTACTAACTCTGGAAAAAAGTGTTTCATTCACCAGAATAACTGCTTTTAAGCTCTTTACATCTTAGAAACTCTTTATATCTTACTACTGCCTTAACTTGGCAGGGGGGACTTTTCGTCTCAGAACACTCTCAGAAAAAGTCCCACTGTAATGCATGGAGAACCTACATCATGATTCACATCAGCCCGGCCTAAGGCATCATACAGCAGAGGAAACTTACAAAAGAGTAAAAATATTGTTTTTGAGCATTAGTGAGAGCGCTAAAGTTCTAAAAGCTTCAGCATCAGTTCCTTTGCATATCTTATACAGTACAAGCACATTATTTTCTTCAAGCTTTGCACCATGGGATTAAGCAATACTCTATTAACTTCAGAACAATTGTTTAAATGCCATCTAGATAATACACTTTAACAGATCCTAGGTACACAGAGTAGTATTTTTTTTCGTAGTTCCTCTTGTCTTACATTTCCTTGGAATACTTTGTGACACAGTTTCAGTACACATTTGTATGACCACTCACACGACAAGTGATGAAGAAAAGCACAGATGGCACAACCATGGATTTTAACGATGTTGGATATCGAATGCGAATTGGCACAAGTATTTAGTAACTACTGCAGTTGTGCTCCCACATAAAATATCTCTTGCTCTACAACACAAACAGGTTAATCAGACAAATAAATATCTAAAATTCAAACCTAAATATTGACAACACTGGTTCCAGCAAGACTCAATAATCTAACATGCCAGGAGAGACATCATTCAACTACCTAACACTTGCTCTGATGCTTATCTTGAACCACTATCTACACATGCAGGGAATAAAAGTTGCATAAAGAAATGTTACAAAGAAGAGGATATTTTTCTGTGAAACATTCTGGAAACTTAAAAGGCTGAAGACACACTGGGTAACAGCGTATTTATATTGGGGACAACAATCATGGAATCCGAGTTGCTGAGGCTGGAAGGGATCTCTGGAGATCATCTAGCCCATCCCTCTGCTCAAAGTGGGGTTGCTTTGAGCAGGCCATGGCCAGCTGAGTTTTGAATATCTCTAAAAATAGAGACTCCACAACTGCTCTGAGCAACCTGTGCCAGTCTTTGACCACTTCTCACCGCAGACAAGTTTTTCTTATGTCTTAACAGTATTTCCTGCATTACAGTTTGGTGCCCAGCATCTCTTGTCTTGTCACTGTGTGCCACAAAGACAAGTTTGGCTCTATCTTTTATTCCACCCCATTAGGTATCTTCTAATAGGTGGTGGTTCTGATGTTTTTTTTTCTTCCCGCTTCTAGTGATTTTGATGTTGAACCAAAACACTAAGTGATTTGCCCAGAGCCACACTGCCCACTCATCCCAACTGAAGGAGAGATCATGTGAGTAAACACTCCACCCTGACCTTCCACTGACTGGAAAAGCTGTAAAGAGCTGCACCACCCCGCCTCCACTTTGCAAGGACCTGTTTCCGTGAACTGCCTTCCAACAGCCATCCCCAAATGAACTCTCCAAACCAGGATGCTCTGGTCAGTTATCAAACTTTTCTCTTTGGCCTTCCTCCCCAGGTGAGATGTTATCTAACATCTGTCCTCTTGGGTAACACTTTTGGATAAGAAAGTCACATGAAAAACTTTGTCTAAGCAGAGCCTACAAGGGCTTAAAAATATGCAATTGTACCTATCTATCCAGTGCAGGGATTTCAGACACTGCACAGAAATCCCCCGCTGACTGAAGCACTGCCAGAATAAAAACTTTGTTTTCATTATAAACACATCAATGTAACACTGTATTATTACGGCTGGAAGCCCACACCCCATTTTTAAAGGTAAAAGCATGTATTTTAAAGTTAAAAGCAATTTTAAAATTAAGCTGGATTATCCACCTTACTTCAGCTATTCCTAATAAGTGCTCAGTGACTAGGTAGCAACTGATGGTGATACAGCATTGGCCTGGTGTCAGGATTGCTCTGAACTTACTACTTTTATTGACTAAAGCAATATCCCTACTACTATAACTACAGCTTTATGCTCAACATTACCTAACATGTCATCCAAAGTCACTGATGTAAAAACCTGCAGCAGCTCACTACAGGTTAGTGAAACTCGATGAGCTTTGACAAAGCTGCTTCAAACTTGTGGAATAATCTGCTCCAGCTGCCAAAAATACAAATTCCTTAAAGAAGTCAAATACGTTCTCCCCTCAATTTTCCCTCCCTCCTTTCACCACTGCTTCTCTTCTAGTGTTGTTACACAGGCCTGCACCAAATGCCTAACTAGAAGTATGTAAAGGTAAATTTAACCAAGCAAGCCCAGACATGCTAAAACACACACATCTATCAGATGATTTTAAGATACATGCAACCAATAATTGCTTAAAAGGATAGAACAGTATAGAACTTCAATTTTAAGACAGCTTTTCGAAATTAAAATGCAAGTGTGAAATAATACCATGAACAATACCGTTCCTTTGGCAATACAAGTTAAACACCGAAGTTAAAATGGGTTTTGTGTTGCCTAAATACCTAAGTATATACTTGGTATCAAGCACCTAACTGAATCACAGAAAACAATGAAAAAGATCTAAACTAAGTTACCATATCTTCATTTTGTTATAATAAAGAAAAATGTCACACGTGAGATTTTGTTACTTTAGGTCATACACTTGTGAATTTAGAAAAATCATCGAATCATCTAGGTTGGAAAAGACCTCTACGATTATCGAGCCCAACCACAAACTTAACACTGCCAAGTCCACCACTAAGCCATGTCCCTAAGCAGCACATCTGCACATCTTCTAAATACCTCCAGGGATGCTGACTCCACCACCTCCCTGGGCAGCCTGTTGCAATGCTTTACAACTCTTCCAGTAAAGAA
>Ga0181612_103993_pt1 | contig 35724 bp, 15 predicted proteins | sample HoacroProtozoa21_FD_119630 | JGI IMG/M metagenome (GOLD analysis project Ga0181612, IMG submission 119630) | Hoatzin crop microbial communities from Cojedes, Venezuel. Combined Assembly of Gp0051906, Gp0051904, Gp0051908
CACGAGTGCGCGGCCTGACGCCAACTGGCAGGCCTGGGAGGGCAGGGACGCCACCGCCGCTGGCCTCTCCCCGTCAGACTGGGAACACGGGCTGGAAACAGCGGGCAGAGGAGGCAGAGGCCTCTGCCAGGCAGCAGTTCCCAGCCCCACCTTCATCCAGCCAGCCGCTTCCCGCTGCTGGGGCCTGGAGGCTTCGCCAGCAAGGCCACGAATTGTGGAGGGGACAGGAGAATTGGCTAATGGTGGACGCAGGCACGGAACAAAAGCCAAAAATGGCAAACCTGGAGTCATGCAGAGTCAGCCTAGTTAGTGATGTCTGGTGAGAGCAAGTTGGATACAGGCCAGAGAATCTTCCTGAGGGGAGACCAGAAAGTATGATGAAGCTGCGATTTTTCCTGAAGGATGGAAGCCACGGAGAGACACTGTTTAGGCTTCATACTTCCTTTACTGGAGGAGGAGGAAAAATATTGTCCGGAGACTTACAATATGCTATTAATTACAGAATGTGTGCAACGTACACAAAATACAAAACTGTATTTAGAAAATACCGATTATCAGAGAATTACATTTCATCTGTACTCTCAAAATAAATAATTAATTGAATTAATTGCACTAATCTGAAGAGCTGTGCCAAAATGAATAGATTCAAATTTAAAATATCTAAAAGTGCACTAGATAAGAAAATGTGTTGTTGCCATCTATATAAGGCCCAGTTCTACATCTTTAAGTGCTTTAATAAAGTCTGCAATCTTCATGCAGTTGAAAAGAACATCAGAGAATCTACCATCACACCACCCAGTAGAGCGAAAGGCAAGCAGCAGTCTGTACTCCGAGTAGCTTACTGCCTGAAACAAACTACTTCGCAAGGCACTGGAGGGAAAAACCTCCTCTGTCTCTAAAGGAAGGAAGGATGTTCAGAATGGAGAGATGATACACAGCACATTACATCAAATCACTGTGAGTACTCAACAGACTGCATAAGTAGCTTTTGTCATATGAAAGATATAGCTTTCATTATAAAAAGGATCTCTTATTTTTGTGTTTTTTGTACAAAACTTTTGGGTTACTGGAATAGATACATTAATATAAATTAACCAGTATAGACTGTATATGTTTACAATCTTAAATGTAAATTAGAAGTCTCTCTGCGCAAATGAATTTACATACCTCCGTTGTCAGATGTAAACTATTGTAAGAATGAGACTTACATGAGTTGAACTTTACTTCCAGAAACGCTGCAGGTCTTGGAGCCACCCCAGTTCAGTATCAACTGCAAGAATACAGCCAAAGAATTTAAAATGCACTCTGGTCATCAATTTGATTATTAGCTGTAAACTTTATTTTGCTTTTTTAAACAAGGTTTCCTTCACTAGGCCTTAATTGATACTCCTGGAATAAAAAAAAAACACAATCAGGGTAGAATTCACAAGTTTCTTCAACATTGAATGCTTCACATGAATGCATTATAAACATATAACTATATATAAAACTATATATTAAATTATATAAAAAAGTGACTGAAAACTGAAAAAAACCCCATACAGTTATATAAGAAGATTTGTGCAGCGTTAGTAAAAATATTGACAAAGATACGCAAGTTAAAGATTTCTCTACTATAGAATGAGGCGAAGAGGCAATTGTAATCCTGCAGGTTGATGAAGAAAGAAAATAATTATAACAATAATATAGTGGTATAAACAAACAGGCAGAGTAAGCTTCACCTTTTTATTAAATCTTCTTGGAGTCTACCAAGTCTATGAAAATAATGTGATTAAAGATCGTACTATAGCAATGATATGAATCACACAACAGATTTTTAGAATTTCTGTATCATTTCCTCTAGAGGATAAAATATGTGGTATTTTGCAAGAGGACTCTATGTCCTAGTAACACAGTGATGCCTTTTCTGTGGCATGTACTTGTTACTATGTGAGAGGTCTGCAAGCCAGAATGATTAGACGGTGTCAGGCAGAAAAACAATGAGCTGTGTTGCAGCATACAGAAAGCAATTTCAGAGGGAGAAAAATGCCCAAATGGATCAGCAAGAAGCAGCTATTGAGTAAGCAGAGGCAAATAGCTTTTCTTTTCCCACTGGTTTCTTCCATAACATTTTCATTAACATGAAACATAAAATTACGAAATGAAGCATTAAAAAAAGAAAAATCAACTGCTAACAGTGATTAAGAGGCAATCACATGTCAAAGCCTTTTCTGTGTTTCTATGGTTAGCTGAAAATTTTATTTGAAAGCAGTGGAATTTGGTAGGTATATTTTTTCATGTGATCTTTAATTCCACATTAACACCACCATGATTACAGACTTTGTTCTTTAAAGTCGATTGTATTTTACTTTAAAATGGTAATAGCATCTAATATGCCTAAATGTTCACTGTATCAAGAAAGTGTAAAGCCATCAGCTACTCACTAACAAGAGGCATTAGCAGTAACAATTTAGGAAACTCAGTGAGCCAAACGCCATGACTCCAACTGTATCAAGTACCTTAAAATGTGTTCTAAAGGAAAGCAAAAGTACCTTAAGACACCTGATAATGAAATTGAGCCCTCACAATGATTTGATGTAAGCAGTCTTTTAAATTGACATCATCAATCAAGAGCATCTCTCTTGTTTGTGACATATGCTAAACTATGTTGGTTAGATATTACCAATTTATTTCATCAGAAGTTTACCTTCAGGAGGCTTGCTAAGCTTAACTTCTTCTCGAACAGCTCTCTGGTAGTTTATTTGTAATATGATTTAATTTATTACAACAGCGAGCTCTTTGCTATCTCAAGAATTTCTACAGTTAACGTATGCAGCTGCAAGTGTTTTCCTTAACCAAAGAGAAAAGGGCTGCTTTCCATTGCCAAACCTCATCTGTACCCATATATCCATCGATAATGTGTATTGCTGTTCTGCATCTATTTCTATAGTTCATTAATGGACCTTTCAGGAAATGGTTCTACCTGACGTTATCGCAGAAGTACCAGCAATTCCTGCTGACCAGTACAGTACTGTAGAGTTGCTGCCTTCCAGACAGGCAGGGTAGACTATTTGCATCTCACTCAAACATCCAAAACTGAGCTGGAATTTTATAATGGAATTAAAGTTTTTGTCTCAAGGACTACTTGTCTACTGCTTTTAACACAGAAACTCTGGTTGTTACACCTACAGAAAATCTTCTCACATCACTGATGCTTGGGACAGCCCAAGTCGCACCATAATTCATGTTCAAGAAGAAGAGATATGGGACTGGATCAAATAAGACTACTGACGAAGTCCTGAAAATAATTAAGACAGCATAATCTACACTAAAAAATGAGATGCTATACTCCATCACACCCCTACCCCAATCCGTAACTAAATTTCTCAACCATTTTATGCTAAAGAATCAGATTTAACATGTTGGGTTCTGTTCTTCTGTTTCTCTTTCAGCAGGCTGTGTTTCTCTCTTTCTTTAGGAATCTGTCACTAACAGGCTTTGCCTCAGAACATTATGTGTTATGTTCAGTAATCTGTGCTTTCTGGAGGTTTCATGGTATTCCTCGCTCCCTGAAATTTGCTATCACTTGCAAATTTGATCACTATGTTGTTTAGGACTTTTTTTATTATTACTTCACATATATGAAGATAAAACATACTACATTTTACTATCAGTTCTCCAGTTTTAATCTTGTGATACAGTACTTATGTGTACAACATCTGTGTTTTTTCCCCAGAAAATATGAAAACATTTAATGAAAATTTCTTATGCACCGAAATATATCTGCTGAGCCTGTCCATTCTAAAAATGGCAAACACGACAGAACCAAAGTTTTTTGCATGGGAAGGATAGGACTTGGATGGTTTAAGTGTGTTTTTTTGTTTTTATATTCTGGGCTAGCATCACAGAGTTAAAGTGCAGCCTCAAGGCGCCTTGGCAGCTGACAACAGCTAGAGCCAGGCTGAATGACAATAATACTGTGATGTGGATCCGTATGGCTTTTTGTCAAAGTAAAAATTGAGTTATTGTGTGCTTTTACAGGTGGCATGACCAAAAGGATGGTGTTAGGATGCTGGGAGACAGTGTGCTGACAAGAATATTGGTTCACAGCACTTTTTCAGATGAGCTTTGACTGTGATGCTTGTAATCATATGATTTTTAAGTGTATTCTGTCCCTTGCATTCTTACAGTATCACAAAGGAGAGATCAAATGTCTGGGAAAATTGGTAGGAAAACTGATGACAACTGAGAGGGACAGTGAAGGTAGAAAAAAGGCTGATGGATCACTATGCTTCAAAAAGACAACAGCAGCAGCCTCAAACTTATTTGCCTTGTAAAAAATTGTGTGCTACCAAACCAGCTGGTATACCAGAATGCCTCTTTCCACACTTGTAGAATACAACAAGCTAGCTTGTGTGAACTGGAGTACGAGTCCATGTTCGAATTGCTATGTGTACTGGAAGTTAGAAAAGTCATTAAGAAGAAAGACTTGAAGTGACTGCCTCAAACTTCTCAAACTCTGCCCCAAGGCCGGACATTTTTCCATGAATAATCAAAGAGCTCTGTAACCTCCGATGTCAATGATCTGGAGGAGATCCATGGCCACATATTCTAAGGATTTTTTTATCGACATATGTAGCACCTTTCATTAGCCTCAGAAGACATTTGTGGGATTAAAAACTAAATGCATCTAAGAATCATTACATTCTACAATGCACAAAAAATACAATTGCCTCAAGGGCCTCCCTCTCTTGAAATTAAAGGCAGCATTTATTACTTTTTAAGAGACAATGAACAAGAGTTGTATTCAAAAACTTACCAGACAAGACTGACCTTGGGCATAAGTCCTTATTCTGTCAAGGCTTTGAGATGGTATCTGATACAGACTTACAGTGACAAGTGTCAAATCTAAATACTAGGTTTTGTTGAGGGTATGCCAGATCCTTTCCATACTCTTTAATATCCAATGATAATAATTGGTGGATAAACAAGTGTTGTTGTCAGCAGGGAATAAACAGATAATTCCAGTATTTTCTACACAAACATAGCTATCATGATCTTTTTACAGTTATGGAATACATGTCATGCTAAGAATCAATGCTTGTTTTGATACAGTTGTTACAGAGAATAAATGCAATTAAAAGTTGCATCTACCAATCCTCTACTGAGTCACCTTTTACTCAGCACTCATTAGACCACATATAGAATATTGCCACATTTACACCACCCCCAGCACAAGAAGGATACTGATAAACTGAAGGGAGTTCAGCAGAGGGTCACCAAGACGGCTGGGGGCTGAAACACTTGCCCAAAGAGTAAAGGCTGAGGGAAGAGGGCTTGCTCTGCCTAGAGAAGAGACAGTTTCAGCAGCCTCCCGGTGCCTACAGGAAGGTCATCAAGAAGATCGAGCTAGGCTCTTCACAGAGCATGGTAGGAGGAGGAAAGACATCAGGCAGTGAGCATAAATTAAAACAAGGGTGGTTCAGACCGTTTATAAGAAAAGCTTCTTCACTATTAGGACAGTCAAGCATTGGAACAGGTTTCCCAGAAGTGTTCTGTCATCTCCATCCTAGAGGTTTTCAAGACAAAAGTAGATAAAAACCTTGAGTCACCTACTCTGACCTCATAGCTGGCCCTGTGTTGATCAGGAGGTTGGGCTAGAGAGCTCCGGAGGTCCCTTCCAACCAGAATTATTCCATGACACTCTAGGGGAAAAAGGTAAGGATTTGATTTTCTGTGATAAAGACTATAATAAATATACATAAAAACAATAAATAGTGTTGTTTTGAATATCTCCATAGCTCTCAACATCATATTTTCACAATGTTGTGTAGGTAATTGTTTTCCCTTTTGTTTCAGATTACTAGTAAAAGAAAAGGTCTATGCCATTCACGCAGGCAGCAGTGTACAGTTAAGTTGATGGCATCTAATAAAGAAATAATGCAGATATACTTGCATTTGCTATAGTTTCTATATGTAATAACTCCTTTTGCAAATTGGAAATATTAGTATCAAAAAAGAGAATGTCCTTTCTCAGTAAAATGGAATTAAAACATACAACAGTTTGTATTTCACAGTATATAGCTAAATTTCCAATTGCTTGGTTGGTATATATGTTTTTTTACATGAACAGTAATGAAGACAAACTATGTTTAGACCGTACCTGTCTACCTAGTGTTCAAGGTTATTGCAATATTGGACTAACAAATTCATTCATGCATGCATCTTGCCAATGACCTGTTCATATCTGTTTTCTTACAATAGAAAGGCTTACCTTACTTCAAACTCTGTAGAAAATGTTCTTGCAGAAGGTAATTAAGGGCCAGTGAGAGAAGAATGAAAATAATTTGTTCTGGAGTACTTTAACTAGTAGCATACTTCAAGGTCAAGCAAACAAACAAGCCTCCAAATTAAAAAAAACCCCCAAACCCAGCAGACCACAGACCCTTTCTGACCAGACAGTGGCTACATTGGGATTCAACTTTGCACTTATTTCTAGGAGGTGTGACGTTTGTCTGCTACTCGGAGTTAACAGGGGAAAGGGGATATTTCCTGCATTTCTAAAGCTCAAGACATTTTTCCAAGTAATTTGTGCAGTTTCCAGAAAACAATATATAAAATATTAAATCAGTTGTACTGAAAACAATAGCTTGCTGTCTTCTCTTGCTATAAAGATATGACATGCTATATGGAGAGTTTAGCGATGTCAACACATTTATTTTATGGGTTCTTATTAACTACTAAGTAACAGCGAGGGTTGTTTTTATTTGGTTTATTTTAGAGGTCAATAGAGGCAACAGGACATACAAACTACAGTAAGCAGGTCAAACTTGTGGTAATGTCTGTAATTAGAAATGCTAAGTTTGAGTAAGAAGTATTGTAGCTTAAAGAGATGAACTTTCAAGATACTGACTTCTTACAGAAGGCAGCCTATTACTAGTAGACTAATACTATAAGTTATGCTGAAACAGGTAGCAACTAGTGAGAGATTCAAATGAATAAAGCTACTTGCTTGAAATCTTTTGGGACAAAGGATTTAGAATGCTACATGTGATATATTTATTATCTTCTGCACACATAAAATTGATTATACTAGAATAGTATAGAATAGTTTTATTGAACCATCTGACCAAAAGGAAGAGAGACTATGTCACTGTATCACTCCTGGACTGAACTTGGATTACTGATGATGGCTTTTACTACCTCCTCAGTTCCTTGAGAGATTATCCTTGCATTATTTGCAGTAGCTATATGGTTAGATCATAGTGTATTACGTAGTGACTTGTAAAAGCTTTATGCTAATAGTAACAAAGCTTGAGCATCAAGATCCCATTCTTTTTTAATTTAGGATCTTGCTTAAGTTACGGTAACATTCTGTACATTGGTTTTAATCTATATAGTTTATATTGACTGCCTACAAAGTGACAGATTATTAAGTGACAGACTAATATGTTGTGGATCTTAAAGCCGTAAATGGTTCATGTCATGTTTATATCTGAGTTTGCCATTAAATAGTAAGAGCACATATGTTATAATGTCTTTTTATACTATGTTCTCAGCTGGTAAACAACCATACTTACTGGCAGTAGGAAACTGATTGTAAAACAAATGCTTTCCCCTCATGTCTTCTCCTTCTGTTTTGAAATCCAGTTTAAGATTTTTCTATTACAAGCAAAATTATTAGCTCTGCATGAACTATTTGGTTTGCTTTTGCATAGGAGAGAATTTTTATGTTTTGAATAGTTTTTCCAGTTTTAGGTTATGGGTAGGTCTAAGTCATATTTGCCTTCAGCAAAGATCAATAAAATAATATAATTTATGTAAATACCTGGCAGAACTTAAAAGCAAAGACCTAACCAGCCAGACAAACAATACCCTGAAATAATTAAATTCAGGCTAGTATCTCTGCAGACTACAAAGTTTTTCTCATATTTAATTCGTAAAAATTGAAAATAGAGGAAGAGGAATTTTTATGAAGTCATACAGTAAAACACCAGTTTCTGAGACAGGCCGAACAAATGAAAAGTAATTTTATCCCTCAAAAGAAAATCAACGTTAATTATGAAATTTCACCCTGGAAATTTCATAAGGATTTTTTCATCTTGAGTATATTTAAAGTTATTTAAAGACAAAAATTGCTTGTTTAACCCACTTCAAAGAATGCTTTCTTAGAAATTGGATCTTAGAAATCCAAAGTGCCCCTATTAGCTTTCTACTCTACATGTAATAGTCTGCAGAGCACCATTTGTGCTTGCAAAACTACAGATTGCCTTTTTCTGGCTGTGCTAATCCTTCTTGATAGTTGGGAGGGTTACTCTTCATAAGGGGCAGATTTTCTATAAGATTAGTTGTTCTATATAATTTTTCTTCATAAATATTCAAGGAGCTTATACATGTGCTACATCAAGAAAGTCTGCGGATTTTGTAAGCAGCCAGGGAAGGAGCTGAGAAAAACCACCCGCAGAATACCTCGTTCCAAACTCTCTCACCAGCTGGCAGAGGTTTAGAACAGCCGCTGCTGCAGCAGGAGGAAGGGAGGTTGCAGAAGGGCTGTGTGACAGCTGTGCCACATACCTGCAGATTGAAAAGATGGATGCTGCAAGCTGGCGGCAAGTTTACAGGACCATTTGCCTTGCTAGTGTTGGACAGGGTAAGAATCACGGAATTGATGAGGTCGGAAGGGATGTCTGGAGGTCATCTGGTCCATAGTAAACCTTAAGGGAAAAGATGAAAGTTAGACAAGATTTTCTAAACCGAACAGCATATTCAACTGTTCAACACAACACCACTTAAATAGCTGCTTTGGAAAGTGCTATATTTCTGCTGCTCAAAGAAGGCGTCCAGAATAATTAATAGTTTTGGAAAATCCTCGCCCTAACGCTTTGCCACCTTTCTTCATTGTTCAAATCTGTTGGCAATTATTTTTTCGCTCTCATCTGCCTCAGTCCCTGATAGCAAAGAATATGCATGTATTGGTGGGTTGAAAAGTCTTGTTAGCTTGTGCAACTGATTGAATATTTTTGTATACAGCAGAACAAGTATGATAAAAGGCTAAATTCCACACTCTTAATAAATTCATGATCATTATTAAGTTTTCTACCTCTTCCACTTTACCATGTTGTATTGTGGTCCTTGATTTTACCAGTAGGTAATGAAATAACTAATGTAACAATTGGCTTTTCTTGAGCAGAACAGTTTGAAAAATCAAGAAAAATACCTCAAATTTTAGAGAATATTATAAAAATCATTATGAAATATTTTCATACTTCTTTGCACCTATCCACATTTTTTTCATTCTTTTATATCTTCTTCTTGTGTCAGGAGTTTCTTTAGAAGTCGTGTTTCTGAGCTTATTTTGCAGCACTAGTGTCATCACTTTCAAGTCCGTGTTCATGGGACATTCTTCCCAGCTGTAAAGTGGATATTTGCTATTTCTTCTTTCACTCTAATATTCTGATTTCAATTTGAGGATGACACTGTTCTTCCTGTTTAGCAAGATCTTAATCAGCCTTTCTTATACTAGGCCTACTTCTCACATTCTTTTTCAGTGGATCTTGTAGAAATGCTGTGATTTTTTCCACTTCTGGCGTACAGCTTTGTAGGTGGGTTGCAATCTGTGGTACAGTTTCCAGTTATTTGAGGAAGCAAGTGCATTTAAATGTGTCAACACTTTCCCTTAAGTGGATCATTTCTACTGCCTCTTTTAGTAGGAAGTGTCTAAAGTAACTGATTGTCTTAAAGCGATTTGTGTTTGCTGGAATTCAAAGTTTTCTTTCAAAAGAAAGTTGAACTTTCCTGCAGATTTTAAAAATAGCTGTTTGTTTTTGTTTTTGTCATGTTCCTTTCCATTTAACTTTGACTTCTGTTAAGGCTGGTGCTGTGCTATGCAGGTGTTTCCTGGAATATCCCTTTTACAAAGGATGGACTAATGGGAGGTCTCTTAGAGCACTATTTTCAAAACAATCTAATAAAAATATTCAACTTCTTGTTCTCTTTATCTGGCCTCATATGCAGTGTAAGTACACAGGCTGAATACACAAACTGAGAAGACCTCGTAGAATACGGTGTTTGGGTAGAGTGCGTACAGCTTTTTTCCATAGGACTTTATTTAGTTATCAGCAATCTGTAGGTATGTAGATCTCATTATGATGTTTTCCTCAAATGTAGGTACTGTAGAGTATGCAGTATTGATACGAGCTTGTAATTAACTTGAATTTCTAAAAAATGTAATATCAGAATAGACATCAAATACCTTGAAAAATATGAGAGAACATGCTTAACTTTCTGTGCTTAGCTTGATTTTTTGGTTGTCTCATTCAGCATATGCAGATTTCTGCCTATTTGTGTCAGCGAGCTTGGCATTCAAGACCTCTGGTCCAAAGCTATCCTTGACTTTTACCTAATAATAAATATCATTTTTTCTGGCCTACCTCACATCTAGACAAGATCTAATTCATTAGCTCTTGCTAGTAACCTAGTCCTTGCAGTACCCCTGGCTTCAGAGTCCGCAAATGGTATCTTTCTTGAATTATTCTACAAGAAAGTTTGGTGATTCCTTTTTATTATTCTTTGCTAGGCTTGTGGGAACAGGGAGAGATTTTTCTAATGGCTTTTCATACATGTGTTGTAGTACCGGCTCAGGCCAAACAGAAAAAAGAAAGAGAAAGCATTTTCTATGTCTCTTTTGAAAAGAGAATAAACATTGCATGACTGCATGAATATATTCCACTTGCTGAAACTCTCAAAAGAAAATTACTAAATTATTAACTAGAAAATCCGGACTTTTTGAAATGCATTAGAAAACTCCTTTCTATACGGTGTTTTGGTGGCAGATGATCATGGGAGGCAGCTGTAGCTAGAAGTAATTTTTGACGCCTATTTAAAACATGGTTTGTGACAGAAAGAAAATTCTCATTTTCTTCTTATAGGTAGTTTATGACAAAAGTGATTCTATAATTTGCTAATTCAAATGTCATGTTTGGTATTTATATTGTAATCTTACAATCATTATAAACACCTATTTAGACACTTTGTACATATCTTCTAAATTATCTGGAAGTTCAAAATGTTTATATAAACCTTTTAAAATGATGCCCAATTTCCTGCCAGATGCCATTCTACCATCATATTTAGTGCAATTTCCTAACCTGATCAAAGATCTTCCTCAAAAGCTCATATCCATTGAATTCAATGGAGGTTTTTCAGGCAATAAAGACTTCTTTTTCCTCATACTAGCGAGCCTCCTATGGGATGACCAATTAGAAATCTTCCACGACTGCATGCAGCGATACCTAGTTTTGCTGCTAAACTGGAGTTGAGATTTCTGGAAGTGTATCTCTTTTTTGTACTGACAGCCACGTTAGTTTTACTTGGCTCTGCTGTAGCCATTAGTTAAACATCTCAAACTCTCGCTGGCATGTCACACAGGCCGGAAGGGACCTCTGGAGCTCATCTAGTCTGACCACCTGCTCAAAGCAAGTCCAGTTAGAGCAGTCACACAGGACCAAGTCCATTTGGGATCTCACTTTCTCTGAGGAAGGAGATACCACAGCCCCACTTGGCAACCTATTCCCACCTGCTTGATCACCATCATGGGTAGAAAGTTTTTCTTATATCTAATCAGATTTTCCTGTGTACCAACATGTGCATGTTGCCTCCAGTCCTATTACTGGGCACCTCTGAAATAACCTGTCTCTGTCTTCTCCCATTAGGTACCTGAAGGTAGCAATAAGATGCCCGTGAGCCTTTTCTTCATAAAGCTGAATAAATCATATTCTAGCACCTTCCCCTGATCCATCATATGCTCCAGCTGCCTGACCCTCTTGGTGGGCCTGGCTGGACTTGGTGTAGCCCTGGAAAATCCTGTTTGGAGATTTGAAACCATGACAGGAAAAAATAATGCTGTTATGGTGGATATTTATCTAAATGAGGCCAAACGTATTAAATTAGGAAGAGTAATAACAGAAAAATCTTACATCTTTTCACATTTTTAAGTTTGAACCCAGTCAGAGGTACACCTAAAAATACGTTAGAAATTTATACAGAAATCATCAAGAAGTAAACACATTGTGTTCAATTTCAAGGGAACTTTGTTTTCTCACCAGAAGATAGATCTAAATGATTAAAACCAGGTAGGTGACACATATATATTCATAAACATGGTGCAGCTTTATGCCACCTACCTGCTTCTGATCATTTCAGGCCTGAAGTCTTCGGTTATCAAATTACTTATACTGCCCTAGTAGAGCACATTGAAATTTTAGCCAGAATAGTAACAAGCTGTGTGAAAAATAATCTACTTACGCCCTACCTGAAACATACTCTGTGCTGACTCAAGCTGACTTTTTGAGCAAGACAGTCTTTTCAGCAAATGCCCGTTTTTAGTATTTTAATTGCAGCTAGCTACACTTCACATCTGCCAAAACATGATCGGAGTTAGTAGGAAACAAAGTAATTCACAAACAGAAGTACTGTTGGTACATTCTCAGGTAAAATTCAGGGAATATGCTTTTGATGACATCTTGGAGTAAAGGACGACTTCTGCAAAAAGAGTTTAAGGAAAGGAAACCAACAGAAGCTTTGTGACATGGTGAAAAAAATAAGGATTAAATGTATCAGAGCTGTTGCTAGGCGGAACTGGCAGAGCTGCTGAGATAGCTCACTGACCTGATTAAGATAGTAGCGAGAAACCATGTTCTCTGTCCACCTCGACAAGATTTTAGCATAAATTATTTTATTAACTTGGTATATAGAGACTCCCTCCTTAAAATAAACCTCAGATTGCTACGTAGGCAATCCTGAGGAATATGCATAGATACCACTAATTCTCATTACTTTTATGAGATTGAAAAGAATAACATCCATAGGTGTGTAGGCTGAAATTGAAAAATAAAGAAGAAATATTAGATAATACACAGTTGTAATGCAAGAAAAAACACCTGAAACATTTGTGTCTCCAGAAAATTTCAGATTGTTGTAAAAGGTCATCATTAAAGTGTGAAAACTTTTTACGCTGACTTCTGGACATATAATAATCTCTCTTACTCAATGGGCAGCATTTTCATTTGTCCATTCACTCCCTATAAATTCTTTAAAATCCCTGAAGTTTGGGAGAAGCTTCTTTATTAACTTCTATTCTCAACAAGCTTGAATTGAAGCCCCCATTAAGCTCACAAACAGGCATTTATATACATTCTTCTTAAAGTAACTTCGTAGAAGTTGAACAAGTTTTCTACTTTCTGCCCATTCCTGTAGCACATAAAATGAAGTCTTTTAAAAATGTTTTCCTTTAAGAACACTGACAGCCTGATACTCAAACACAGAAATCTTTCTTTCATTTCATTCTGAAGTAAATATTGCAAGACAGAGTTTGTCTTACTGAAGTATGGTGAAACAGAGCATTACTTTTCGAGGGGTGCTGACTGGTTTGGGATGTCCGTACGTGGCAGTGTGGCAGTCTTTGCTGTTGTGTAGATCACAGTGCTGCGAAGAACGGCGGCAGAGGGGCATGGCTCTCCCCTCGGAGCTGCTGAGACCCAGAGCCTGGCGTCTTGAGCGTAAGCCAGCCTTCGCTGGATGTCCAGTTGTGACTTTTAACCGAAGGAGCCAAGGCACACGCGAGTTCTGACGGCTGCTGCGAGAACAGGAACTCGTAGCAGAGGACTGGGGTCAGCAATGGGAGCAATCATGCCAAAGCACTGCAGTAAGGCTTGCTGGGGCTTGGATTTTAGCTCCCACAAATAGTTTATTTTTTCTATAATAAAGGATTCTTATCTGCAACAACATTTTTCTTGTTCTGTCTGTCATAGACATTTACCCTACTACCAAAATCACACATTAATGTACATTTTGTTGCAGTAGCTCAGCCTCAATGTTCTCTATAGCAACAAATACGCATTGGCTAGGTCTGTCAAATATCTTTCCACAACTACTTCTTTTCTTCCTTTTATGGCCAGCTCTTTCTCATAGGTTTTCTTTTGTACAAAGTCTTTTCTTTCCCTCTGTGTCTCTAAATAGTGTAACATCTCTCAACTATTTTACTGTTATTCACTTGTTCTGTAATTTCTTTCGCATCCATTCAGTCCATGATACTGCACAGCATTTGCTTGAATACCATGAATAGGACAGGAGCTTGACAGCCCAGCATAAAGGCTAATGATTCCTTAGTCCTAGCCTCTCATTTTGCTTTTTCTTTTCAAAACTCTACTTCATATTTCTCTGTTTGCATTATATGCAGCCAAAAAAAGAAAAGAAATCAGATTTTAGTGTTTGAAGGTTCAACATCCAATGTGCAGAATTTAGAAAAAAAATGAAAAGTGAAAAAAATGAAAAAAAAAGTCACAACACAGAGAAAAAGGAAGTTAACATGGGAAAGTCTGAAAAGGAGATGTAAGAGATGTTGGGGAGGGGTACCCTCCTTTAGTTCTGAATCCTGTTTTACTGACTCTGTGTTACAGCTTGTTCCATTTCTGCACGCTCCTTACAGTTGTACAGATCATCAGTATCAAACTGTGGAGAATATAACACCAGAGAAAAAATCCAGGCCGTTTAGTTATTTTCAATTTGCATGTGAAAATATTCTATGTACATGATTTCAAAACACACAAGGAGCAGTTCTGACAGCCCTGCCTACTAACGAGTGGATGGGAATTAGTAGTCTATTAAATTTGCTGAAAACCTGCTAGAGCGTACACTATCAAAAGAAAGAAGTTTTCTAAAAAAAACCCGCACTTGTTTCACCGTCCATGAGAAATGAAGAGCAGGATGGCAAAGGGTGTTTACACAGGCACTTAGCCAGGAAACTGTGTTTTCCACAGATACAGCCATTTGGGGAGCACAGCTCTGATTTTCATGAGCTCCCTCCCTCCGTTCTCACACCCCTGTAAATATCTCCAGAAATCTGTCTGTAGGTGAGAAATACAATTTATGCAAATGCTGCCTCTTTCCTTTAGGGCAGTGCTACCACACTGAGGCCATTTGTAGGAATTTTACAGAGCGAGATAAACAAATGCAAACCCCTTAAGGAAACACATGAACTGCCGGGTAGTTTCACAGTGAATCGTTACCAAAAATCTGTGGAAGAAGACTAGAAAAGAATTCTCTATAAATCTTCTGTGAAAAGCAGCAATGCTTATTAGCAGGCTTGACAGAAAACCTCGTGAGGTAGAAAGTCTTGTCACTTCATTCGGGTGAGCTTTCCAGCATCTTAAGTTGCAGCTTCGGATCCCTGAGGATCATGTGAGGCTGGGTTATATATTAGAGAGCTGTGCTACAGTGCTGGGAGCGTGTAAGCCTAGCAGCTGGGTACTGTTATGGTTGCTGCTTTCCTGTGCTAAGCTGATTTACTTGTTTAAGGTCTGACCTCATCATCCTGTCAGTATGGATTCCCACCTATACAGTTAGCAGCAGCTCAGCATCGGCTGGAAGAGCTTGCGGTATATTAATCAGAACAGAGAGGGAGAGAGCTACCGGTATTTGTTCTTTTGTTGTCTTTTCTTAAGAAGAGGAGTTGAAACACAAGAGATAACAAAGAATCCATTTCCTTTCTACAAGAATAGGCTTTTGTCTTTTTTTTTTTCCTGAAAAAAATGTCAGTATCTGGAAAGAAAGAGTTTGATGTGAAGCAGATCCTGAGGCTCCGCTGGAGGTGGTTCAGCCACCCCTCGCAAGGCTCCACAGGCACGGGGGGCTGCCATCAGCAGGAAGGATACGAGCACAGAGGGACACCGGTTCAGAACAGGTTGAAGAACCACGCTCGGGACAGGAATGGACTGAAGAAAAACAGCAGTCCTGTCCACCACAACATACTGGCGCCCGTGCCAGGTCCAACCCCAGTGCACCACCGATCTATTCAAACCTGGCATCAACAAAATCTCATAGAACAGCTTCGATCAAATGAGGATATCCCCAAAACAAGCACAGAGGAAAACTGTGTCAAAGAAGAATCAAGTAAAACAACGCAGGAGTTGCAGATGATCACAGAAGGAAATTCAGATGAATCTGCAGAGAGGTAGGAGTTTCAAAGTCTGCACTTAGAAAGCCATACTTCTATCCAAGTTATTCCCTAAAACTGTAATTGTTTTTAACCAGAGTTCCTTACTGTATTAATCTCACTTTATATGCATGCACACCCACACTCCAATTAATAGGAATACATTCACGTTAAAAAAACAAACAGGAACATTCTAATGAAATTATCATCTTTGCTTAAGAGACATCATTTCATAACTATCTCATAAAAATAAAATCTGCCAGTTTGTCAAATTTTCTCTATTGCAGTTTACAGCATATTATTTCTTTGGTCTTGATTTATGGTGTGTATGTGCAATGAAAAAAAGAACCTTCTGCAATACTGTCCTCATTCAGACTTTATCAATGGGTGCAACTCTGACAAATGGGAACTGCTGGAGGTGCACAGTCTGTGTGGTTGCCATCGGTCTGTCAAATTTCTCACTGATCTTTTTTCACTGCCTTCTTGGCAAATTTAATTAACCTTGAACTAAGTGGAACAGGAACATCATTACTTGCCTTTTTTAAAGATTTATTTGAACTCACGTTACTTTCATTGCTTGATTAGTACACTAAGAGACAAATACTTTCTGCAAGGTCAGGTGAAAAACTGTTACAGCTATGAGACCTTAAAGGTGTAAACACAAAGGAAGAGCTATTTTTAAGATAATAATACAGAGAAAAAAATATTGATACCATTTATTTGATAAGGCATGCCTTTTAATTTTTTATGACTTTTTTTTTCAGAGTTGATGTCAGTATTATTAGCTTATACAGAAACAACTTTACCCCACCTTTATCCCACCTTGGACTCAAATTATGTGTTTGTAATGTGATTATTTCCACCATTTGATGAGATTGCCATCAGTCTTTGGAAATTATTTGGGTTACTTACATTGTATTTAAATACAAATCTATCTTATTGAAGCTATAGTTTCTCTCAGTAAAAATAAAGCTGACAGTTTGTGTATTTTTAGCAGTTATTATTTTTCAAGTTGTACATCTGGTACAGGGAACATCTGCAGGCAGAAGAGAGAAAAGAATGCATTCCAAAATATCATTTTGAAAACAGTACTAGTAATCAATGTGAACTACGTAAAATCATTACAGAATAAAATCAGTGAAGTAAGAATGTGGTAGTTCTGTATGTTTACAAGTATACTAGTCTGTAATGCAGAAAAAGCATACTCTTAGTATAACTTGGTTTGAATGACAGTAACAATTTCCTGAAAAAAAAATGTAGGCACACCTTAGAGAGAATGTCAAATTAATTTGAAGAAAAATAAGGAACACTGAATAATCAAAATAGGATTCTATATCAGGTGAAGGAGGAAGTAAAAAAAGCATAATGAATTCAGTTTGGAAGGTAATAAGGCATGGTCTTCTAAAATAAGATGTGACATTTTCTCCAGCTATATATAAACTTTCTGCTAAGACCTCATGAAGTTTTGTGTCTTTATGTTCATTCAAGTATAAGTTCTTCTCCTGAGCTGTTTAAATTTTCAGCTTTTAGACAAGTTCTGGGAGTGTATGTATCTTATAAAGTATTGTTATATTCAAATGTATTTTCTGTAAAGTCATCAGTAAAATCTTTTTATGCATCTTGCATGTTAAAATCTACCTTAACATACACCTTAAAAGGCTGAATTTGTAGGAAATTCTTTAGAAGGTGACTCATGAGTTTCTCTATAATTAAAATTTCATTTTAAGGGAATAAAATAGATCATTAAAGACACCTTAATGTACCTCCAATTTCTTAAATATGTACCAACAGAAATCATTAAGTAACTCATCATTCTTTTCCCCTATATCATCCAGCACAGGCCACACACAAGTTAATATGCTAATTGATTGGGTAGAAATGAAATTCTGAGAAGAAGAAAAAAAGAGAAGCAGCCTTATATCTATCTATATCTAGTTGCTGGATATATTTTCATCTCTTTAGAACAATGCCCCATCTTATACCTTTGAGATCATTTTAAATCATTTTTCTTCTTTAGAAGTTCCAGATAGTTACAATTGATTGTAGCCAGTGGGAACTGCTAGTAATTTACACAACTGAAAAAAATCAGGCCTTTGCAGGATCCCCTGACTCCATCTTCCTACACTCTTGAGGCCACTGCATAATGAACTGCACAACTGTTGCACCCATATGCTCTTTCACGTTCATACATGTGGACACAAAAGACAATCTCATACAAATTTGCCTTTTATTCCATAAAAGGAATCATCTCTTCAGAGTGGTTGTCTCTAACCCAACAAGCTTACCTCCATCCGTTGTTGGCTGGACTTTGAAGGAGGACACTGCTACATGTCTCTTGGACATTGAAAAGGACAGAAAATACGGCCAATCCCTCAATGCTGAGCAGACTATGAAACCAGTTTCTACCAGCAACTTAACGCTTCCTCGCAAAAAGCTTTGGAAACATGAAAACAATATTCTCAATTTCTTCATAAAAACTTGACTTTCTCTAGAAACCTCAGGACTTAACGCTTTCAGTGATACACACAGAGCACCCTGGCATTTGGTGAAATATTAAATAACACCTAAAAAACCCCTTCTGACATGTAGCCTTGTTCCTGAATATCTCATGACAAATGACAAAGTAAATGAGAGCTTAAGTGACCAAAGCTCATGAGTTTTTTAGTAACAGTAGCCAGTTATGATGTGACTAACCAATAAGTGCTAGGTGCATAACAGATAAATTGCTGATTAGCACAAGGTTAAGTAAAGCCTCCCAGTGTGCCTGGGGACTATCTTATCCAGCGCTGCTAAGGGCACGTACTCAACAGGTATCAGACAGTCTTCTAGAAGCATCTCAAATGCTGGGCCTTGACCTGTTACAAGATGCTTATGGAAGCTGCATCTATAGTTTTGAAAAAAGCCCAACAGCGGAAGATACAGAATTCAATGATCTGGTTGATTGTCACCAATCTCCCCCTTGAATGAGGACTGGGACCTTTTCACAGGTGAAGCCCAAGTCAACTAGCTAAAACCCGAATAGATACGAAGTTATTTTGTTGGTTTGCATATTGTGTTTTGCACTATAAAATATTATGGTGTTACTGGGATGATCACAAGGCTAAACCCGCAGAATATCACCATGCAAATGAAGAGCAAAAGCCCTCGAAGATTTAGGTTTGGTTTAAAGTAAGTCAGAGCTTAGGTGAGCTCTGAAACAATGCAGCAGTAAATAAACTGAATTGCTTCGGGTTTAGAAGGCACGGTTGTGGATTTTTGTGCACTTTAGTTAGTTCATGGTCATCTCTGATATCCTCTACCTGTTTGGAATCTTTTGCGGTTCAGGCTCCTCTGTCAGGGAGACCTTGAAGCAGTTCCATTTCTTTCAAAGAGCGTGATCTGGCAGTGGTCCAGAGACATCAGTGAAAACTCAGAGGACTCGATTGCTAGATTTTGTGTGATGGTTGGCAAAAACTTTGCTCCTGTGTGCAACACATGAACACATAGTTGTGCACACACAAGCTGAAAGAACACTGATACCTCCTAATAAGAAGAATCTGTGATATTGAATTACCTTGATTACTTCCCTTGATAACATTTGGACTCAACAGACACGACTGTATTGACCTTTCAAGATGAGCACTATGCCTAGTATTTATTAACATTATGCTACATTGCCACATCGATTTATGTATGCTTGCTGGGAGATATATTATCATTCTCAATATGTACTGTTGAAGAATGTTTGTGCTGGTAAAGGCTGCATGTACCTCTTTTCCTAGTCACCCAGAGGCAGTTAGGTTTCAATAAGGAATGTAACAGCCATTCATCATTTTTTTCTTATGCATTTTTTTTAATTATGTGGCTGAAAAATTGCTGACAAACTGTAATTTGGTTGGCAAACCCTAGCTTTGCTGAAGATACATGCTTTCTAATTTCCCATATGAAGCAAAATATACTACTGATTAATTTTAAGAGAATCTTTTGATATCATAATCCAAGCCATCATGATGTACATGGAAACAGATATCCAGGAGGAGTATCCTCTTAATTGAGGCAATGTGTTTTCTTTAGTGACTATTTATGATGTTCAGTTATTTTGATAGCTCATCTTAAGACATAAAAACTCATCTAAATGTCTTTTTTTTTTCATTGTCAGCCATACAGGAATAACTAACAGACCATTTCCCTTACTGTCTCTGACATATAAACACAAACATATACATGACTATTTTGATTATTATCCCCTGTATAAGGGTTTTCCCTGGGGCTGTGTTTTTATTTCCAGTAGCAGATAACAGCCTTGGCTGATATTCCAGTGTGAAATAAAGGTACCACAAGGAAAACAGACCCCTGTAACTGTTGCAGTATCCCAGCAGGTATTAAACAGTGGAACTGAGTAAATCATTGTGCAGTGCCAAACCCCAATTTCTTGCACATACAATCCCTTCTTTTTTTTTTTTTTTTTTACCTAAAGTGGCACAGATCAAGGACACATGCTCTCATGTTTCCTTCTGCTGAAAACTTTTCTGGGGAGAGCCATTACACTACACATTCATCATGTCCTCTAAAGTTTGCAATATGTACTCACCGAAATGATATCTGCTTAATTTTTCAACACAAAAGATGATTTCCAAAACAGAAAATAGGTGACAATTTTCCTGGTGAAAACAGAACATGTGAATGATTCTATAAAACCACTGGCCAGACAAGACTGAGAGACTTGAGAGTTTTTTGCAGTAAGAATATTTTCTGGTTATCCAAGTAAGCAGAGTCCTACCACTGATTCATGACAATGGCTGATAATGAACGACAACACATCTAGTAAGTGGAACGACTATGATGTATCCTTTGCAGAGAGGATGATAAAGTGCTGCATTCAGAGTGGTACATCATGACACTACTTTCCCCTCATGAGTAAGAATTCAGTTTCGTGAACCATTTCTGAAGCCTAAGGCAAAAGTTTAGAAATGATTATTCCTAGTCTTATACAGCAGCAGCCTTTATTCTTAAATGAAAACACAACTGCCCCAATTTTATTTCCACAGAACTTCCAACATTTTGGAAAAAACCTTTCAAAAATCTAAACTTTAACAAATAAAAGGTTTGCAAACATAATAAAGGGTACTGGACATCTAGTCAGACGGCATGTCAATCCTGCTATGACAAAGTTGGATCAATTATAATTAGGTGCTTCCTTGGCTATCTGTAGTACAATTTAAGCTTATTATTTCATTGATCATTCCCCCAGGGATATAGATAGCATATTGTTCCCCCTGTTCTTCTTATTCCTACACTATTATTCTTTACAGCATTCATTCATGTATTTGAAAATTGCTCTAAGTCCAAACAGCTGCAATTCTTGCAATCTTTTTCCAGAAGTTCTATTCTAGACAACTATGATTATTTTCATTGCTCTCCTGACTTTCCCCAACACGTCTGTCTGTACTTGCAGTGCCGAGGTCAGATTTGGACTGTGTTCTGGTTAAAGCCTGAAGATTCTAATATAGAGGGCAAAATTACTTAACTGTCATTCTGACTGAAAAACTGAATATCCTGCTCAGTGGGTTTTTTCGTCAACAACATGATGCTATTGCTCATACCTGGCTTGAGACTCATGTGAGCCTCCTGATCCCATACCAAAGACCTTTTCCCTAACCTTCTGGACATTTTTGCAGTTATTTGTTCCTAAATGTAGTATTTTGGACAAATTCCATCTTATGTTTATCAGATAATGTCTCCAATTTGCTGAGTTAAAATGCTATTCTGAGCCTATGCTCCAATATACTTGCAGCTCTTCTCAGCTTGGCATGATCTTCAACTGTAAAAAAGTTCCTATCAAACCTGTCTCTATTTCCTCCTCCCTCCAAGTAATTTAGAAAATTCGTGAAAAGTCATAGTGGAACTTCAGTGGAAAGTTCCTTAGGAACCCAATTTGATTTAAATCTCTCTTTATCAGCAAACCATTGGTAACTACTTTAAAGTGTGATTTCAAACCAGTTTTGCACCCATTTGGTAATAGTTTACTCCAAACAGTACTTTAGGTTGAACTTAGTACTATCTCATATGAGACCGTGTCAAAGAATATTCTCATGTCCAAGATATAAATGACAATTACTTCTTTTCTTTTCTCCATAGGGCCTACAACAACCTGTTAATGAAGGATTTCAGGTTTTTTTTGACATATTATTCTTGCCAAATTCTTGTTGACTGTTAGTCTTTTATTTAAGTGTTTAGAAATAATTGTATTACATTTACACTGTTGGCAAGAATTTGGCAAGAAGTAACAGCTAGGAAAAGAAATTATGTTTCTGCCTTGTGGAGAATTTTGCAGTTTCATTAATACTTGAAATAATTCAAAATACACTTCTGCAGTGTATTTTAAAAAGATGATTTTATGCCAGTCTGCTATGGATAGCCAAAATGCTTCACTGCTGCCTCAAGGACAAGCAAAAACTAATTGTCTTCTAAAGATGACCTTTAACTAAAGGTTGAAATACGAATTTGAAGCTGGAGACATTTGAAATGGGTTATTTAAGATATTGTAGCTGATCTCTCAGAAGTGATGCCTGAGCAGCTCTTGTGGCCTTTCAGTGCTTCAGCACAGTGGAAGAGCAGTCTGCAGCAGGGGAGCAAGGGTGACATTCTAGCCAGCGATGGTTCACAAACACCCCATTGGCATCACCGAGATGCTGCATCTGCTGGTGCCAGAGGTTACTTCAGTTTTACTTATGAACAAAGGCAAACGTAGCACATGAGGTAATTACTGACATGAAGCTGAATTTTAACAGTGTTTTAGTGAAATTCACTCGCAACTGGTGGAAAAAAGACAGATGAGAATGACTAAGAAAATTGTCCTTTGATATCTAAAGTTTGCTAAGTGTAGAAATTTTGTGAAGTCATAGTCAGTGGCCTCTGATGCAGGATTAAAAACCAAGGGCAGATTTACCTTTTTCCCAAAAGTCAATAACTCAGAAGGAGGGATAGGACTTTTCAGGCAACGTGCAAATGTAATAAACAGTGACCAGTGAAGTCATTCTGACTAAACAAATGTTCTTGCCTCATGCAAGACCTCTTGATACAGAAATTAGAATCAATATGTATCAAAAGTGTCATCAGCAGATTTTATACTTACTTTCTTCTTTTACTATGACATCCTATAAGAAACTTGAAAAGGCAAAAAGTACGTAAAATTACAGTGGGTTGACACAGTTATTAAAGAATAAATGAAGAAGTAGGTTTGTATTTTGAAATTAATTTTATATTTAGGCTCTGGAAGGAGTGGATATTTGTTCAAAAGTTTTTTTCACAGCTATATAGATAGAATAATAATTTTAGCTGAAAAGGACTTCTGGATGTCATCAAGTCTAACCCCATTCCCCATCCCCCCACCAAGAAGGCTATAAAAAGAAATAATATCACTTACTAAAAACTTACAATATTTTACAGACTTACATTTAGCATACGTAGCTTTCAAAGATGAATTATTACCGGGAAGTGGAAAAAAATACCATTTAATAGTAATTTAGTAGTAATTTAAGAAGCTAAAACAATTCTATGCATTCCAAAACAATTTCTTTATGATTCAATTATCTTCTCATTTCCACTCCATACAGCTTGCTCTTAGCAAAGACAGCTGTTACACTACTTTTTAAGGAGTTACTACTCTTCTTAAAATCACTTCTTAATGTCTCCAGAAAAAGTTAAGGAGATGATTAAACACATGCGACCAATGCAGAGCAGTTTTTACAGACATACTGAGCATAATGAATTGTAAAATCAACAGGAAATAGTACAGCTGTTGAAGCATTCTTGGGAAAGGGGGAGAGTTTGCTTGATTTGAAAGTTATAGCTAGACAGCACTCTGAAAGAAATGAACAATTTATTTTCACTGTTGTTTTGTGACTGAAATGTTTACTTTGAACTATTTGAAACACTGTACTGAGGAGCATGACTGAAATGTTTCACATTTGAAGAAATAAAGGCATTTATTTTTATTAGTCAAACAGCTAAGTTAGCCCAATATATACCAGGTTGGTTTAGCTCCTTTCATTCTGCTAGAATAAAATAAAGATTCTGTATTTAGAGAATGACTATATCAGATGATAAGATAAAGAATATGGCTTCTGTATGGCATATCTGCAGGTATGCAGGCTAAATGAATAAAAAAATGAAACTGAAGCACTGTGGGCATTCACAGAAAGAGCTTAAGGTAAGTATAGGAAGTAAATTTAAAAAATAATCTTTGAAAGAAAGCTACAGCAATGTTTCCTCCTCTGTGAAATCAGACTCCACCTCAGTGACTCTATGATCAGACACACTGGCAGCAGAACTTCCCACACAGCTCTGACAGCAAATCTCCCAGTCCACCCCCTTCCCTCCTTTTCCAAGCAAAAGCTTAATAGCCAAACTCAATTCAAAGCTGTTTAGAATAGATAGAACAAGACCTTAGAACCTGGCTCTTTCCAACAATTCTGTCCATCCAATAATTATTAACATAAAACATCTTTCACTTCACTCTAGTAACTGTTTCCATTCTATATGATAAGTCAGTATATTTTGCTAAAAGTCTACCCACTGCTCACAGGTAACACAAAGAACAACTAAATGTATTTGAATAACACCACATCTTGTAGCCATTACTTCGTTTGAGGATGAAATGTGTGATATGGTATCTAAATACTATAGTTCAAAAAGCTCTCTTCACCAGTTTCTGACTTTTTAAATGTATGACTTTATGACTAGTTGCATTGGGATCTGAAAAATCGATATCCATGTGTTCTGTCTCAGATCTGTTGGTGGCTTCTTATATAAACTCAGAGAACTCACTCAGCCTCTTGGCATCACATTCTATTTAGAGATAGCTTTTGCAACCTATTTTCCTAGGGACACAATAAGAACTGATCAGTGTTTTCAAATATCAGAATCTGCCTACAAACTGCTATTAAAATGCAAAGTGGAACGCGTTTACATTATGATTGATGCATTATACGATGTAGTTGCACAGTTTGTCTTCTCATGATAATAATATCACAAAAATCAAAGTCTACTCCTTAAACTGGAAGTTTCCTGTCACAGAGACCACCAATATGCTTATAATAACATGTTTTGAACGCAAACATAAAGGGAATACATTTGATAAAGTGGACAGCCGTTGTCACCATTTGCTATTTACCTCCTAAATTAGAAGTCAAGATGAAGGGAGGCATTCTTGCTAGAAATGAACATTTTCAAAACCTATTTATTTTAATAGAAGTTGAGAAAATGAGGAACCTATTTGAACTGGGCAAATATACCTTGATTTAAATTAAAATTGTGAGCAAACCACTAAGAAATCCTAGGAGTTGGAGAAAAGCTATTTTAAGCTATTACATATGGTTTGTGTTGCTAGGGAAACCTCTTCTACAGCGTTCATTTAACACAGATGCTCAGGAAAGCTCTGTGTCTCAATGTCATACCATTTCAGCATGCTTCAGAATCTGAAGAGAGATGCACATACACACACACACAGACAAAAATATCTCTGTAATTTTATCTTAGTCATGTTCTGTGTCTTGGGTGGAAGTTAGTTCTTTCCATTCCTTCCGTGACCACAGTGAGAAATCAAAAGCTTTGTAATGAAAAACCTCTGTTTCCAGACTGAGGATATTTGTTCAAACATTACCTTCAGTTTTTATTCATTTGGGTTCACATTTTGGACTGTCATCTATTTAAAGCAAAAGATTTGCCCTTGCCACATACATAGTGAAAATGCCAGGAGAAAGTCCAGCTCTGGTGACACCTTTCCTGACCCACCCTGTTGACGCTAGGGCAGATGTGACTTGCCAGAACGTACCACGTAACCTGCTCCATGTGGGCTTTACTGCCAGTGTTCTGCATTCTCCCTCTACGTCTGTAGTGCCCAGGAGGGTGACCTACAGGTATGCCGTACAATTTTCAATATTTCAGTCCCTCTGTTTTAAGAGACCTTGTTTATAATTTGGGGAACGGCATATATTGTTACAGTATACCATTAACTACTCCTGGATCCCACTACAAAGAGAGGACATTCTCACTGTCTATCCAAGTAAGGTACTTCATAATTGCATTAAAACAATTTATGCATTCAGCTATGTGAATTGTAACCCCTCTGCAGGAAGGACCTGCAAATACCTGCAGAATCACATCCTGAGGACACGTGTACATGCAGTCCCATAACAGGTCTATAAGTGGTCTTCTGAGTATGCTGCAAGCTCAAGAAGCAGCTTTTGAGAGTTTTTCTGTTGGACCATATGGTATGCCAGTAACCAGTATTCCGAGTACTAAACTTCTAAGGCCTTGGATATTTTATTTACAATTTAACAATAATTTGTAGTTTGAACCCTCCTCAACAAAATAAAAAAGCAACAGAAATTTTTTTTTTAAGAAAACAGTTCTGAGAAAGTGAAAAACTAAGCCTGTCTATGGATGTGCTATTGAAGGCACACTGTAATGTTCTGTTAAAGACACTTGACTATTGTTTATTCAGTCCAAAATACAAAGAATAAAACAAAAATACACTTGCTTAGAAAGAAGGAGGAAGATCTACTCTGAACAAAAAAAAATGGTGTTCTATAGTTTGAAATTATTTTTGTAATGGATATATATTGATCTAACGAAACATTAGTAACTTTAGAACCCAAACTTGCCAGCATTACCTATTTATGCACCATACTGTTACTTAGATATCTGTGGGTAATGTAGGAAGAAGAAAGAGGTAACAGGTTAGAGATTTGTAGCGTCCTAGCACTACCAGAATAGGTTCAGGCTAGGTAGGGAAGAGGCAGAAATTGATTCTTGCTACAAAGTAGTTTAATTGGAGTAATGAAAACCATCAGTTGCTTTGGACATCATAATATAGCTTTCTGCAGAATGTTCTCTACATTGTCCAATATACCGGAGAATTTTTGTGCTTCTTTTCTCAGTCTTGCAGTGTGATTGAAAACATATGTAAACACCGAACTAGGATTGTATCAAGAGTTTTAAACCAAACATACACAAATATATTTTAGCACAATACTTTGTAAAAAGCATTTAAAGATTGAAATGCTTGTTCCGCGTCATGATTTTTGTGGCAGTCTGACATAGGACATTCACAGAAGATTGCCTCCAGTCTATCCTTCCCTCTTCTATGTGCTAGTACAGTGGCTTAGGATGGACTTTTGATCTTTCTGTCTGAGGTGCTTGACCTAGTAACATCATCCAGCAGTACGGCCAACTCAGTCTCTTAATGTATCTTGTCATAGTAAATTTACAAGCCGTGCGAGACAGCTTGCTGGGAAGTTTACAGCGCCGTGATCACGGACGAGCCAGACTGTTCACTCAGAACACAACGAAGCAGTGAGAAAAGCACAGAAAGGAACAAGTTTGTAAGACGGGACTAATTTTTTGTCTTAAGTTGTTTTTTTCATTCACTTAAAGGAACTCAAATTCATCTATAAAAGAATTTTAGAGTGGCTTGGTGTTACAATATGCCCATAAAGTTACTCAGCATGAAGCTCCCATGGGATGCCACAAAGCAGTGGAGTTCATGAGTGCCTCTTTATTCCTCACTCAATATGTAGCTCAATTACTTGTTAGCCCTTTAAAGTTTCCTTATACTTTTTAACTTACTGTTACAGTGATTTCAAACCTGAATTTAACACAATTAATAAAAGAACAAAGTCAGGACTGGAAGGGCAGTTTGGTCTTCTCAATGGAGCAGTAAAGCTCTGATATGCTTACTAGCAAGCTACTGAGCTTTTATTCTCATCTGGAACATGGAATTATTTTGTTTTCTGTTTTAAACAATACATCAGGTTGATACCTCATCACTGAAATTTCACAAGTTGTTTTCTTTCAGATCTCTGCAGTTCCTAAAATATCCTTTGTTGTTCCCCATATGTCAAGCCATTAAGTGAAAAGGCTGTTACTTCACTTTTACTGGCTACTGCTGTGATATTTCATTAATCAATCAATGGTAAACCCCACAAATTTTTACCTTTTCTAATAAGTAGCTTTAAATTGTAACTGTGTTTTAGAATAATGTTGGGGAATAACATAGCTGAAATGTGAAAATTCGAATTTCTAGACTGCTTTCTCATCTGTTACTTTTATATTCTACAAACTGTTGTTGAGGTCTTTCCAATTTTCCTGTACTCCAAATATTCTCTCTCAAATGCAAGACCGATTTCTAACATGGATTATTTGGAGGAACAATTTGCGATCTATTAAGGTGACTGTACACTCATGGCAAGCTAGAAAGGTAAGGCCCCAGCAAAAAAGGGTCCTGAGCCAGAAGCAACATAAATATAGTTTCAGCTTTGTTTGTACAATTTAACACATCAAATTTCACATGGAATTTAGAGGGAACATCAATATTCTTCAGTAGAGAGGTGTTCAGCAGCCATTGTCTAGCAAAAGGTGAGCGGAAAAGGCTGACCTCTTAAAACATGAGATTAGCTCTCATTTGATCTTCTTGCTGGTGGAAACATGGTCAGTAGGAACATAGTAGAATATATGTTAAGATAGTGCACAAAGATTAAACAACGAATAGCATTTTTCTAAAGTCATAAGAGAAAACTGCATGAGAAACTGAGCAACTTCCCAAAAGAGAAGCTAGATCATAATAATTTCCAGAGAGGGGAGTATCAATGCTTTCAGGACAACCGTAAAACATTTATATGGCAACAGGCAAGTGTTTACATTCATCTACTTAAAGCCTTTTTACTCTCCAGCTGAAATCCTCGTTAACTATCTTACTACCTCTTTCCAACTTTTCAGACTAGCAGGAGTCATAGGATCAGAGGATCACAGGATAATTTGGGTTGGAAGGGATCTCAGGAGGTGTCTAGCCCAATCCCTGCTCATCGGAGGGTCAGCTGCAAGATCAGTCTAGATTGCTCTGGGCTTTATCCAGTTGGGTCTTGAAAACTTTTAAGGATGGAGACTACATGACCTGCGGAATAGTCTTAAGGCGTATCTTGCAGAGTATTTTCACTGAAACAATATAGATGGCAGGCAACCTAAATAATCAGATGCAGGATGCAGAAAACAAATCTAAGGAAAGATTTGCTTTTTCTATCAAAATTAGCTATGAGAGCATATTATCACATGCTTCACTTCATTATTGTTACATTACAACCTCAGCAAAAGTTGTAATACATATTTTACTGAATAAAAGTGCTAAAATAGCTCTGTTATTTTTTGTAAGAACACATTAAAATGAGATTTTGCCTCCCTCCAGCCTAGAATAGTTAATAGTACAGGCGTTCCAGGAAGAAGTCTGTCATAATAATACTATAAGCAATATTTTCCACAGTTCGTATCAGTTCCACTTGTATGTTTCAGTCTGTCTTTATTTTTCTTTTGATTTCATATAATACTTTTATTTAGATTTCATGTGTTTATTCCAATGCAATTACAGTGAGCTGACGTTGACACAGACCGTGGCTTGTTGGAGCAGTTATCACTACTATCTGCCGGGATAAATGCCAAGTCACCAACAGCATCAAGAGTACAGGTTTTTTTAAGACATATTGTCAGAAATAGCGTTAAATACACTTGATACTGTCAAATAAAAGTAGACCTAACAGCCTATCTGTAAAGAGAGAATTCTCTTTCTGTCTTACAAAGATGCTATGGACTCATGAGTAGAGGTTTCCTCAATAAGCAATTATTGTGAATTGCTGTCTCAAAACCCCACTTCTCAGAGGAAGCATCCTAGCTCTTCAATGGGCATGAATTTCTGACATTAGCAAAAATGCACATAATAATCTATACCAATATGTGTCTCAGATCTCGAAAAGTGAAAGTCAGGGACCAAGGAGAAGAGCAAGAGACAAAGCACAGTAGCCTACGTAATTTATAACATTAACAATTCCCTCCGGTATATATGGGAGGGTATTCAGGATAGGTTATACCTATTGTACTGTCTTCAAAGCAAATCCACTCAATTGAACCAGATATGAATACAGCAGGCTAAATTATGCCAAAACCTTTCCAGACCTAGGTTTGAGTTATGTTTTCTGACACAGAAAGACAGAAGATAACAACTAGCTGGAGAATACTTTGGTTTTAGGATACCTATACCTATGAACACATAGAAATATTTGGCTATAACAGAGAGAAACACTCTCAGAGTGTAATTACACAATTAAAAGGGAGAAACTGGCCACAGATAAAATTATGTAACTAACAAAACCTTACAGAATAGAAAACTTCAGTCTACCTCTCAAGTGTACTCTCTGTCTGTGAGGCTGATCATACCTTTATACACATTCTCTCTCACTCTTTTCTAACAAATCTGTAATTATGATAAGCTAAAAGGAAAAGTACAAAACCAAAAAGCCTGAGGAATCCAATGTGAAACAAGCTCAGGTCAATAGTAAGAAAAGCCTCACCAAAGAAGCAGGTAATTTTCATTGTTGATTACCTAGTTGTATCCTCTGTTAATTGTGAGCTATAAATTAAGAGAGTAATAAACATTCCCTTTACCTTTAATATGGAAAGAAAAATCAACAGCAGCTTTGAGATTGATCTGTTAAATACTCACAGCACACCTGTTTAACAGGGCACAATGGCTAAATGGGTTAAGAATCTGACATTTTTTTTCCATTGCAGTAGGGTTTAGCCTTAAATGAGGTATCCAGCAGATCAGCTGAGTCAGGTGAGGAGATAATTTGGAACAAGCCTGTAGAATTTGACATTACTGGGGAAATGTCACATAAAGCGAAGTGAAATTTAAAGTGGTGCCTTCAGCTGAAGTGGGGAGGATCACGCTTTCCCATTTAAGTGAAACAAAAGTCTTGTTATTGCTTAGTTAGAATCTAAACAGACAAGAGTAGAAAAGAAAAAGATGCAAAAAATGAGATTGTCATGGCAAGCACAAGAATAGAGTCCCTTTGCCTTTGAAGAATTACGAAAAAGAAGTGAGAAGCATGTATTAAGGTATTATGGTAGTGGTTTGACATTTCATAAATCAAGAGGTCTTAAAAAAAAAGAAATCTCACAGCAGTATCCATATCTGATTAGCTGCCATGCTCAAAACGGCAGGGGCAAGGATAGTTGCTATTGAGATTGTTACTCTCTGGCTTTTCAAAATTCTGCTCACTGCAGACAGAACCACTTCACATTCATTTCTTTCTTTGTACTTGTATCTACCAAGCTTCCTTTTGTTCCACTTTTGCCAACAACAGTGAAAGGGGACAGCATAAAGCAAGTTTTCTTTCCAACAATCTCTCCCACCAGGACTCTTTCTGAAAGGTGCTTAATTAGGTAAGAAACATGGACTTCATTAGTTTCATCTGACAATAGTCATGCTTGGATTGAAAACAATTTTTTTTTTTGCCATTGGCTTGTGGTTTTTTTTGTGTGTGTTTCCTGAATAAAAATGCCACAAGCTCATGTCTAGAATTTAGTCGTTACTTTGCATTCTGTACATTTTGACAGCTTGAGATCGTGCTATATCATGCCTGCTAGTCACACCCTTTTCTGTTCTTTAGAAAAACGCTACTGAATTATCTAACAATACTATCACTAGTTAGCAGAAAGTTAAGCAAGTAGTCAGCCTCACTGAATTTCTCCTTCATGACTTTCAAATTCCCTCCAACACGATCACATAATATCAATGTTGGAAGAGAAATCATGCGTTGCAGTGACAACTGCAGAATGCTGCTTGTATTGTTGGAGTCTATGTTAATCAAGACGATGAAATGTTCCTCATCGTTTACGTTATGTCATGCCTTGCATGGTAAATTTCAATGTGCAATGACTTAATATTTACTTTCTTGTTTGTCTTAGGAAAAATAAATGTTAATTAAAACATAATTTTGTTTTAAAATGAGTTATACAACAATATTCACGAAGCCAGACATACAATACTGCCATGCAGGGAAATACTTCCTTCTTCTGCAGGAAATGGTTGAATCAGCGCATTAGTGCTTAAGCATGCTGGTTCAGATAAAAAGATAGGCTTTGGGTTGCTATTCTAAATAATAGCTACAGGTCCTAATCATCACAGGTATAAACAACATCATGGCTAATACCTGTAGTTTCTATGATGTTGCTGCTTCCTACATCAGTATTTAATCTAGTATTTTCTAATCAGACTTTTAAGTTAGTTCGAAAACACCTATTGATACTAGTCTCTTGAAATTTGTGAATGGGTCTGCAATGAATTGCTGAGCAATTTTCAAAACTGAGCCCCAAAACTCAGGAACAACATGCCACAGACAGTGGTTCTTGAATAGGCATTAGTATAACAGTGAAATTTTTAAATGTTTGTCTTCAGCAGTTAAACAAAACGGATTCACATAGCACTATAGTGCAACCGAAGAAGAACTGGACTGGATCTTACTGTGCTTTTACACAGTAGTAAATTACAGAAACTTCTTGCTATGTACATAGGAATATCCCATGTATTAATATCTTAATTCTGTATAAAACAAATTGTGAGCACAAAACTCTACTGTAGATACAAGAAGCCAATAAAGGAATGCATGAAACTTTCAACAAACAGTCTTCCTAGTAGCAAAAGATAACAACTGAGAGAGTACACATGCTAATAAGAGCAATCTGTACTGCAGTGAGCTGGGGAAATAGTTTTATAATTAACCTCCTCTATTAGAAAAATAAATACACAATTTTCCAAGGAAAACAGATTACTGGGGAGAGTGTTTAGATATAGCCCTTTCTGTAACACGAAATCATGATGTGTCCACAGCTGACACCAGCGTAAAGGACTTTACAGTGCTCAGGGGCTCTGCAGTTTGGTCAGAGCCTCTGTTTTCCAGCGGAATTACCCCACCAAATATGTGCTTTCTATTCATCGCAGAATTCAAAATATCCTAACCCAAATTCATCCTGATATGAACCATAATGGCATTCATCTGTCTATTATCATGTCTGCGGGGAAGAACAAAACTCCAACCAGCTGCAGAACTTTCAGGGGTACGCTGAAGCCCCTGTATTTAATGATACGCACACTTACACTTGTAATCCCAAACGCAAAAAAAGTTATTTTAGCTAATGCCAACTGAGAAAAGTGGCTCGTAGGTTAATACGAGCAACAAAAAATTATGAATAATGGGCAGTTTCAAGAGCTCCAAGTTCTAAAAGAACTGTCAGTATGAACTTTCAATTCAGATAGAAGTCAGCAGTCTCTCCATTAACTTAAATAATTGTATATTTCGCTTGCTTATTTCTTTTTTACCCATACCAGTCTTCAGCTGTTATAAATAATAGAGGAGACAACTGCAGTAGAGATTTTAAGGCAGAGTTTGGGACCGTTACTGGTGTGGCATAATCATATCAGCAGTCAATTAGCACAGGTGCATCGACTTTATTGTGATGTTATCTGTGTCCAGAAATGGCTTCCTAACTGAAACATTTTTCTTATTTCTCGGTCAGCTGATGTGGTTTATCTCTAGGAGATATTATCTAGAGATAATCCATGGTCCTATGATTTGACCTAGGAGAACAGCATCTCTCCACCTCCAGACCCCCGACACTGCCCAGTAGACGAAGGTCAGAGCTTGAGTAGCTGGATAGGAGGGAGTCTGCGTACATGGGGGTGGACTGCAGTTCTCTTCAATAAACAAAAACAAATGAAAGGAAAAAAAATAAAGGATGTATTGCCTTGTAAATATTGCTGCACAAACAATCTGAACTGATGAAGTTGCAGTTTTGCCTCACGCCTTGTCACTGCTAAAGCACATCAGTGCACCACGGAGCTGGAGTCGCATTGCTGTCTTCAGCGCTGATAAAGTCCTGAGGATGTCCAGTGTCTCTAACCGGTTTTCCAGTTTGCTGCTGGTATGCTTTGTGGGGTGGAGGTAAGCCCATCCAAAATCAAAATTTGTGACAGTGACAACTGAACTGTTACTTGATTAAACTGAATTTCCCAAATATTATAGCAGGTTAATTAGGTACATTCAACAAATATCCAAATGAGAAGAGGTCACCATAAAAATATAAACAATAGCCTTATCAAGAACAACAAAATTAAAATACTGCATTTCATCACCCGCTTTTTATGCAATATTATGCTACTAATCTTCCTTATGATCAGGTTTACTTTCTGTTTTTTGGCCAAAGACACACTTAATGAGGCATTTTAAGAACATACTGAATTTTTACAAGGATATGGCAAGCAAGTGGCATTTATGTTTATGATGTTCTAATCAAATAATGAGGAAAATTGAATTTATCCTTTATACACTGATTAATGAAGAGTGCTGTGCTGATTAATAAAGCTTACTTTATGAAGACAGAAAAGAATTTTAACATAATTCAGAAATTTAAAGAACTGTAGGCTTGGAATGAGCCACAAAACTCATCACATCATTTCTTCTGACCGAAAATATGAAATTTTACCTTCACAACACCATTTTTGAGTCACAACTTGTTTGGGGTCCAGAAAAATCTAGCTGTTACCTCAACTGTCATTTCTTAGCCTGTGTTTCATTCAGGTAATTACTCACACAAATGTGAGCAGGTTTTTGAAAAGTAAAAATTTGCCTAAAGTTCAAAAAGTACAAAGGCAAAGATGGCTCTCACAATTTAAATTCTGTTCCAAAAAAGTTTGTGACTTGCTACGATACATCAGTGTAAGAATTAAACCTTATTTCTATTTTATGCTTGTCTGTAATGAAAATATGGAGTGGTATCAGAAGCAGAATTTGCCTGCAATGCATTCAGAACTACGTCTGCCTCTGAAAGCAAATCCCCGAGAAGCTGTCGAGAGTAGCTATACAAGTTGTTCATATGTCTTATGTTTATTACACTTAACACACGCCATCCTAGCTTGATTTTGAAAATGTCATGTGAATTAGTTGTCAGAAGTCATCTTGACCTTTGGATGACTTCTGACAACTAATGTAAGCTTTGTTATCGTGTCAAAAAAAAAAAAAGTTTTTATGACGTGATTCGCTCTGGACAGCCATGCTGGCTGGTATTTATCTCCTTGTTATCACCTAGATGCTTAGTGCTTTTTGATTATTTCTTCAAGTTTTCAGTTTATATTGTCTGTTTCAAAATTTCATGTTGCTTCTTTTTGAAAACGGTACCATATTTTCACTGTCCTCCACAAATCCTTACAGGAAAACTCTGAAATTGTTTCACTTGGCACTCTACCTAAGACGAAGTTCATAGAGCTCAGCTGCTTTGGAGGAATTTAAATATAGATTTATCTCTGCTCTTTCTAGGCTAATCCACATTCTGAAGCCATTATGCCTAATGCTAACGGTGTTAACACAACTCAGCATCCTAGGGAACACTTAACACAGAGATGACATCAAGCAGTTTGGGATTCTGATTCTTCAGAACAGTTCATTGATAATTTTCCCTCCTGACTGAGTGGAAAACTAATTCCGTGGTCATCACAGGGCTAATGCGCTGTTGGAAACTTGTATTACTCAATGTTTCGATTTTGTTTGTCCAAACTTGTACACATCTTATAGAAAATGAGTATTTCTCCATCTTCGACATGCTTCCTTTCCAAATAGGTTCCCGTGAACCTTGAGTTCCCTAAACGTGTGCTCTTGACACACGAGCCCACCCCACGCGGAACAAGAGGAGACCGGTGAACATATTCACACCGTTGCAGCTAGCTTCCCTCTTTGTACTGCAGCCCGCAGCAGCCCCTGTTATAATTCAACAGAAACACATCAGGCTCCAGGATATTTTTACTGACTTTTCCTTCAAGGTACTTTTATCTCTGTCTTCTTTAGTTCACTGATCCCCAGTACTGTATTCTGAAGGTCAGCACTTGAGTTCTC